>Ga0209805_1000011_pt1 | contig 96187 bp, 88 predicted proteins | sample GraSoiAngelo_148_FD_185905 | JGI IMG/M metagenome (GOLD analysis project Ga0209805, IMG submission 185905) | Grasslands soil microbial communities from the Angelo Coastal Reserve, California, USA - 14_1009_09_20cm (SPAdes) (version 2) | ecosystem: Environmental > Terrestrial > Soil > Grasslands ...
CCGGGACGCGCACCGGCGGCTCGGCGGCGAGATCGGCGAGCAGCATCTTGAGCGCGACCGTCTTCTCCTGCATGCGCTTGCCGAGAATCTCGCGGCCGCCTTTCCAGGTCGTCATGAGCAGGAAGATCGCCCCCGCGATCACCAGGGGGACCCAGCCGCCGTTGCGAATCTTGAGCATGTTCGCGGCGAAGAACAGGATGTCCACCCACAAGAACACGGCGGCCACGCTTGCGGCCCGCACGAAGCTCCAGCGCCACACCTCGCGGCTCATCACGTAGAACATCAGCGTGGTGATGAGCATCAGGGTCGAGAGTGCCACGCCGTACGCGCCGGCGATGTTGTCGGACGTGGGCTGCGCGGTGTTGACCACGTGGAACCCGAGCACCAGCACACAGGTGAGGAGCATGAGCCCCCAGTTCACCAGGGGAACGTAGATCTGGCCGATCTCGCGCGACGAGGTGTGCTCGATCTGGAGTCGTGGGCTGTAGCCGAGCTGCACTGCCTGGCGGGTGAGGGAGAACGCGCCGGAGATCACCGCCTGCGACGCGATGATGGCCGCCGCGGTCGCCAGCGCGATCAGCGGGTACAACGCCCAGCCCGGCGCGAGATGATAGAAGGGGTTCTCCGCCGCCGAGGCATCGCTTAACAGGAGCGCCCCCTGCCCGAAGTAGTTGAGCAGCAGGCAGGGGAGCGCGACACTGAACCACGCCATCTGGATGGCGCGATGGCCGAAGTGTCCGAGATCGGCATACAGCGCCTCGCCACCCGTGACGACCAGGAAGACGGCGCCCAGCACCACCAAGCCGCGCCCAAGGTCCTCGGCGAAAAAGCGCACACCTGAGACCGGTGAGACGGCGGCGAGCACCCCCGGCTGTCGGATGATCTCGCCCAGTCCCAGCACCCCGATGACGGCGAACCAGACGAGCATCACCGGCCCGAACATGGCCCCGATGCGGGCGGTCCCGCGACGCTGCACCAAGAACAAGCTGATCAGGATCACCAGCGTCACGGGGATCACCCAGGAGGCCAGCGCCGGCGTTGCAATCTCGAGCCCCTCCACGGCGCTGAGCACCGAGATCGCGGGCGTCAGGCCGCCGTCCGCGTACAGCAGCGCCGACCCAAAGATGCCGAGGACGATCATGAGGCGTCGCGGCGACAGCCCCCGCGCCACGCGGCTGCCGTTGACGAGTGCCATCAGGGCGAGCACGCCCCCTTCGCCCTTGTTGTCGGCCCGGATGATCACGATGTGGTACTTGATCGTCACGACGATCAGCAGGGACCAGAACACGAGCGAGAGTACGCCGAGCACGTTGCCCGGTGTGACGGGTATGCCGTGGGTCCCGGAGAACGAATAGCGAATCGCGTACAGGGGGCTCGTGCCGATGTCCCCGTAGACCACGCCCAGCGCCGCGAGCGCGAGCGTAGCCAGATAGCGGCCGCGCGGGGCGGCCCGAGGCTCCGACGAGGGCGTCACGGGGTCGTCGCTGGTGCGCGGCGCAGGTCGGCGAGAGACAGCACCCAGGTGGCGCTCATGATCACCGCGGAGGCGACGCACCACCGGCAGATCGCGTGCAGCACGAACAGCTCGATGGCGGTGAGATAGATCGTGAACCCGAACCCCGCGGTGGCGAGCGCCGCGAGCAGCACGCTCAGGCGTCGATCCGACGCGAAGCGGCGTTGCAGGCCCGCGAGCCCAAGGGCCAGGAGCGTCGCGTATCCCGCCACGCCGTACAGCGCGACGGGGAGACCGAGCAGCTGCGCGTAACCGCTGGTCTGGACGTACTCACAGCTGCCGGTCCCGCACTGGAGCTCCCCCAGCACACCGATCTTGTACAGCCAGAGGTACGTCGCTACCAGCAGCCCCACGAGCGCGAGCAGCACGATCGCCTGACGGCGGATCACTTGTGCTTCTTGGTCAGACTGTCGACGAGTGCCTTGAAGTCATCCGATGCGGAGCGCCCCTGGTAGGGGCGCCCGTTCACGTAAAAGCTGGGCGTGCCCTTCACGCCGCGCGCTTCACCCTCCTGCACGCTGGCCTGGACGCGGCCGGCGTAGCGCTGGCCGTCCATGCAGGCGTCGTACTTGTCGAGGTCGAGGCCGAGGCCGCGGGCGAACTCGCGGAACAGGCCGCGCGGGTTCTTCCCGGTCTGGGCCCACTGGTGATTGGTGAACAGCTGGTCGTGCATCTCCCAAAACTTGCCCTGCTCCCCCGCGCACTGGGCCGCCAGGGCGGCAAAGCGGGAGTACGCGTGGGTGGGAAGGGGAAAATCACGGTAGCGCCACCGCACCTTGCCCGTGGTGATCAGCTGCTCGCGGATCACGGGCATCTGGACCGTCGCGAACGACGCGCAGAACGGGCACTCGAAGTCCGAATACTCGGTGATCTCGATCGCGGCCGAGTCCGACCCCAGCGTGTAACCCCGGAACCCGTCCGCCGCCGCGACCGCAACGGGTGCACTCGGCGCCGGCGCCGGCGTGCGCTGCGAGCCGTACCACAAGACTCCACCACCGATCACCGCCACCCCCACGAGCAACAGGTAGAACCCCTTCATTCGCCCGGCACCCTCCTCCACGGTTCGTCGTCCTCGTCGTCGTCGAATCCCGCCCGCGTGTCGCGCGCCTGTCGCTCCGCCTCGTCCACGATGCGGCGGCTCTCGGCGACCTCGGGCGTGTCGTAGGTCAGGCGTACTTCATAGTGAAACAGCTCGCTGCGCGTGTTCCCCAGCAGCTTCTGCAGCTCGGGTACCCGCTCGAGGAGTCGCCCGGCCCGGTCGAGTGCTTGAATGCGCTCGGCGAGGGCGCGCAACATCGCGAGCAGGCGCTCCGCCCGGTCCGGGCCGTACACTTCGTCCGAGTGATCGCTCATGTGCCTGCCTTGGGTGAGATGTCGGGTCCCCGCGTCCCGCCCCGCACGGCCTTCCCGTTCATGATAATACCACACGGCGGGCCCGCACGTCCGCCCTTTGCGCCGTATCACGCGCCCTATTACATTGCGGCGCCGATTGATCGGTACTTGAGCAACGAGCCGTCCCGCGCCCCCATAGTTCCCGGTCCTGACAGGAGAGGAGCACCCAGAGGCATGGCCAAGAAACGTGCGGAACCGAGGAGAATGTCCACCCCCACCCCCTTCGAGCAGGCCCGCGACGAGTTGTTCTCCCACATTCTCCGCTGCGGCGTTCTGGAAGCCAGCGCGGAACATCAAAAAGAGTGGTTCGACGACACCATGCTCTATCTCGCCGACCGCTACGACGGCCTGGACGAGCCACAGCTCAGCGAGCTGCGCGTCTTGGGAGAGCGCTACTGCCGCCCGGTGGTGGGGCGCAGCGCGACCGTGGCCGCGACCGTCTGAGGTCGCGCCGGTCTACCACCAGGGCGGAAACCGGCGGAAGCGCCGGCCCAGGGACAGCCGCACACCGCCGCCCAAACCGAGCTCCGCATACCACCCCCGGCGGCGCCCCGGTGCCGCCTCCACCCCCACCTGCGCCGTGAGGTAGCCGGCGCCGCGCTCCCCCTCGGCCCCGAAGAAGCCCAATCCCAATCCTCCGTACGGCTCGGGGCCCGAGCGGTCGCCCGGGCGGAGCAGCAGCTGCGCGTCCGCGGCCACGCGCACGCCGGCCGTGCCCCGGTAGTCCCCACCCGCCAGCGTGACGGAGAGGCGGCCCTGCCCTCCGGGGCGTCGGGCGACGACGAGCTCCGGACCCCAGAATGAGCGGTGCGCCAGCACGACCGTCGCGCCCACGCCCGCTTCAGTCGCGCTGAGCGCTTGCGCACAGCCCGGCGTCGCCACGAGAGCCGCGCCGGCGGCGAGGGCGGCGGCACCCGCGAACGTTCTAGCGAAGTGCGACGTCGTAGGTGATGCGGATGTCGGAGGCGAGCGAGGCGACCACGGAGCAATATTTCTCGAGGGAGAGATCGATCGCGCGGCGCGCCTTGCCCTCGTCGGCCCCGTCCCCCGTGAGGGTGAACACGAAATGCAGCGCGAGGAAGCGGCGCGGCTGCTCCGTCCGGCGCGTGCCCTGCACCTGCACCTCGAGCCCGCGCAGCGCGACGCGCTGTTTCTGGAGGATCAGCACCACGTCCGACGCGGTGCAGGTTGCGGCGGCGACGAGCAACAGCTCCACCGGTGACGCGGCGACAACGCTGTTGCCGTCGACCACGACCGGCGGGCGTCCGGGCCCCTGCGCGTCGAACTCCAGGGCTTCGCGCCAGCGCATCGTGATCTCCGCGACGTTCGCCGCCACGTCAGTTCCCCCGCCGTGTCGTGAGGCCCATGTACAGGCGGTTGTGGCGGAACCCACCCATGCCGTGGTATTCGAGCAGCCAGTTGAAGGTGGAGCGATAATGCAGCTCCACGCCCACGACCACGTTGAGCCACACGTCCGGACAATCGCGATCGCTACCGCAGCGGTCGTGCCCCACCAGGCTGAAGCCGCCGCCCGCGTAGGGCGTGGCGGCCTGTCCCTCGCCGGTGAAGCGGTAGATCCCTTCCAGGCTCCCGACGTAGCTGTTCACGCCGTTGAACACGCCGATCTCGCCTGACGGACGGAGCCGGAAGCGACTGGTGACGAGATTGCCGGCGTCGAGCGCGACGCCGAACACCAGCTGCGTGTTTCCGGAGAGGTCGATCCCACCACGCACCCCGAACCCGAACAGCCCCAGCCGGGTGCCGCGCTCCCCGGCCGAGCGCACGGGCGGGGGATGGAACTCCTGCGCCGCGAGCGCCACGGTGCCGACCACGACGAGCAGCAACGCCAGCTCCACGCTCCGCATCACGTCCCCCTGTCAGCGCTGTGCGTTCACCCGGGCGGCTGCCCGGCCGTAGTCCCAGATCGCATACAGGCCCACCGCCGTCGTCGCCCACGCGATCGAGCGCACGTGAGGCGAGGCGACGATGCAGGCCACCAGCGTCAACAGCTGCAGCACCGTGACGGCCTTGCCGCCGGCGCGCGCCGGCAGCGTCATCGGGTGCCGCAGCAGCCACGCTCCGACGTACCCCAGCGTGGCCACGATGTCCCGACTCAGCACGCCGGCGATCTCGAGGGGATGCAGCAGGTCCGCCCGGGCGACGGTGACGAAGGCGGCGGCCATGAAGATCTTGTCGGCGGTGGGATCGAGCACGGCGCCGGCGCGCGACTCGCCGAGGCGGCGCGCCAGCATGCCGTCGAAGAAGTCGGACGCGGCGGCCGCGGCCACGAGCCCCAGCTGCGCGGCCGGCCGGTGGACGAACGGAAACGCGGCCGCCAGGGGGAGTCGCAGCGCGGTCAGCAGATCCGCCCACGTCACCCACGGTTTCACTTGCCCCTCCCTCCGGCGCCCGATAGCTTCGTCCGCGTGAACCTGAATCTGCTGAAGCAGGCGGCGATCTTCCAAGACCTGGACGACGGCGAGCTCGCCCGCGTGGCAGAAGTGTGTCGCGAGCAGAAGTTCGCCGTGGGCCAACACGTCTTCAAGGAAGGCGAGCCCGGCAACCGGTTGTTCATCATTTCAGAGGGGGAGGTGCGCATCTCCCGGACCATCCCCGGCTCGGGAGAAGAAGCCCTCGCCGTACTCAAGCCCGGTGCCTGCTTCGGCGAGATGGCCATCTTCGACCGCTCGGAGCGCTCCACCGACGCCATCGCCAATACCACCTGCACCCTCATCACCATCGCGCGCGCCGACTTCGAGCTGCTGCTCGACTTCAACCGCGACATCGCGTACAAGGTGCTGTGGTCGGTGGTACGGCTGCTGTGCGCGCGGCTCCGGGTGACGAACGATAACCTGCGCTCGTTTCTCGCGATGTCGATGTTCTAGTGCCGGCGGGAGCAATCCCCCGAGAACGGGGTTCCATAACGCTACCGGCAACCCTGGCCACCCCCGGCCGAGCCCTCTTACACTTAGGCACCATGAGACGAACCTTGTTGGCCCTCACGATCGTCGCGGGCGCCGCATGCTTCGACGTGTCGAGCCCTCTGCCGCCGATCCTGATCCTGAGCCCGATCCTCGATTCGTTGTTCGTGGGGGACTCGCTCACGGCGCGCGACTTCGCCTATTACAACAGCGACGGCCAGCGCGCGAACCCCGGTCCCCTCACGTGGGCCATCGGTCCGAGCTCGGTGGCGACGATCAACGCCACGACCGGCGTCGTTCACGGGGTCGGCAAGGGCGTCGCGACGCTCACCGCGTCCGGCGGGCAGGCGACGGGGGTGGCCCTCGTGGCCGTCTCGCGGCCGCTCGACCTCACGCTGCTCACGGACACGGTCGTGCTGATGCAGCAGGACACGTTCACCATCCCCTACGCCATCAAGAAGAAGGACGCGCTCGCCACGGACACCGTTTGGTTCGACGCCTCCTCGAGCCCCCGGGTGACGATCAACACGTCGACGGGGCTCGTGACCGCCGTGACCTCGGGCGGCGCGGTGCCCTACGTGGTCCACGTGACCACCAGAGGCGCGGACACGGTTTCCGACACCGGCGCCGTGGTCGTCCTCGCCCTGGCCGACACGAACTCGCCGGGATACTTCTTCCAGACCGTGCTCGGCACGGCGATCCGTCACGAGGGGGGGAAGGCCGTGGGCCTCCACTACCCCAGGCTCAACCAGAAACTGGCATTCCAGCTGGTCGACTCGGCGCTCTCCAGCGACAGCACCCTGCTCGACCAGATGTTGGTGACGTTGACCGATTCGCTCCTCCGAGGGGATACGACTTTCGACATCGACTTCATCAGTCCGCAGGAGGCGGGGGCTTCCCGGGTCGGGACACTCGACCCCTTCTGCAACCCGCCCCGGCCGTGGGCGTTCTGGCGCAGCAGCCACAACGTCACGCCGCTGTTCAGCATCTTCGCGTTTTCACACGGCACGGTTGCCGACTCGCTGGTGGCCGGCAGCATCACGATCACCCAATTCGCGCCGGTGACCGGTGGCGCCATCATCAGTGGCCGCTACCTGTTCAACGCGCAGCGCACCGACCTGTACAACGACACGCTCGGGGTGGAAGTCATTCGGGGGACGTTCGTCGCGCCGCTGCGCACGCGTCTGGACCACTGCCCGGGGTGACGTTCGACCACGTCTTCGCGGACCTGGGCGGCGTTCCGGCGAACCGCCTCACGGACGCGCAGGCCGTTGCCGGGCTGCTCCTCGCCGCCGCCAACGCGGCGGGCCTGAACCCCGCGAGCCCGCCGGTCGTGACGCTCGGGCCGAGCGGCCTGTCGGCCGCGCTGGTCTGCAACGGCGGGCACGTCGCGCTGCACGGCGTGCCGGATGCGGGGCTCTGCTTCGCCGACGTGGCAGGCGGCGGGGGCGCGCGGCCGCAACGCGGTCTCGACGTGATCATCAAGCGGTTCGGCGCGCGCGAAGTGCGCGTCGACTCGCGCCGGCGCGGGCCGGTGACCAACGCCATCCTTCCGGAGAACTCATGAACCAACTCACGCCGTACGCCGCGTTTTTCATGCGGCTCGCCGTCGGCGGCGTCTTTCTGCAACACGGCCTGACGAAATTTCACAACGGCATCCCGGCCGTCGCCGGGTTTCTCCACGGGATCGGATTCCCGTTCGCGACGATCTGGGCGGTGATCCTCATCGCGGTGGAAACGGTGGGCGCGGCGTGCGTGCTGCTCGGAATCTTCACGCGGGCCTGGTCGATCTGCATGGCCATCGAGATGCTGGTCGCCATCTTCGCGGTGAAGGTGCCGCACGGCGGGAACATCGAGCTCGAAGGACTGCTCCTCGCGGGAGCGATCACGCTCGTGGCGCTGGGGGACGGGCCGCTCTCGATCGCGGTGAAACTGAAACACGGCAGCTGACGCCGGAGGTTGGTGGAGGTTGTGGAGGACGGTGGAGGTCGGGGGAGGCTGCTCCGCTGACGTCAAAACCTTCCCCAACCTCCACCAACCTCCCGAACCTCCACCAACCTTCCGCTCAGTGCAGTATGCGGAGCAGCCCCGCGTCCGCGCTCCCCCGGATGAAGCTCTCGGGATCCGTCGCGGGAATCGCGACCCCGGTCTCCTTGCGCCCCCGGTGCGCGGCAGCCGCCATGTACTGCTCGAGCGAGCCGCGCGCCCACTCCGCGGCGTCGTCCTTCATCTGGCGCACGATCTCCTCCCACGTCCCGACGTAGGTCGCGCCGCCGAGCGTGCTGACGCGGTGGACGTCGCCCGGCCCCGACCGCGCTTTCATGCCCTGCAGCTCCGTGAGCAGCGTCCCGAACAGCTCGAGCTGCCGCGGGTCGCGCAGCTGGCCGTCGGGCCCCATCGCCTCGATCTCCGCGAGCAGCAGGTCTTCGGGCCCGGCGTCCCCCGCGAGCTCGTCGAGGCGGTGATGCCAGGGCACGAGCTCCGGGTCGTCATCCGGGAGACGGTACACGCTCTTCTTCAGCTCGATCAGTCGCCAGATGGCGAGCCCGTCGAAATGATCCGCCGGCTGCGTGCGCTCGAGGTGAAACAGCGCCGCCTCGTACTCCCCGCGGTCGTACAGCAGGTTGGCGAGATAGATGCGGGCTTCGGCGTGTCCCGCCTCCAGTTCCAGCGCCCGGCGCAGCCAGTAGAGCGCGCCCCCCTCGTCCGTGAGCCGGTGCGCCGCGTACCCCACGCACGCCGCCGCCTCGGCCGAATCGGGATGCCCTGTGATGGCGACTTCGAAGAAGCGCCGCGCCTGGTCCAGAGCGGCTTCACGGAACAGCGCGCGCCCGACCTGCAGCATGAGGTCGTGGTCGTCCTTGAAGCCCAGCGCGAGGATGCGGTCGAAACAGGCGACGGCGCCGCCCCGCTCACCAAACTTGAGCAGCACCTCGCCCAACCCCGCCAAGGCGTCTTCGTGCTCGGGGTCGAGCCCCACCGCTTCCTCGAACGCCCGACGCGCCCAGAGATACTCCTCGCGGGCGAGCCGGGCGTAGCCCATGCCGACGTGCAGCTCGACGGCGTGGGGGTAGAGGCCCAACCCCTCTCGCAGAGTCTCGATGGCGTAGTCGTATTGTCCGTCGTTGTACAGATGATGCGCGCGTTCGTCGTAGTCGTCGGAGCTCAAGAACGGTTCCGACATCGAACGGGCCTCCCGGGAAGGTTGTGCTATGATATGACGCGCCGGGCGGTTACACAAGCGACGGGCACGGGCTATTTTCCGCCGATGTCCTCCGGTTTCACCGAGATCCCGAACGGCTCCGTCACGTCGCCGCGCGGCTTCAGCGCCGCGGCGGCGCATGCGGGACTGAAGGCCGATGGTGCGCCCGACGTCGCGCTGCTGGTGAGCGCCACCAGCTGCGCCACGGCGGGCGTGTTCACCAAGAACGCCCTGCGCGCCGCGCCGGTGACGTACGACGCCGACCTGCTGGTGGAGCGCCCGGGCCGCATCCGGGCCGTCGCCATGAACGCGCGGGTCGCGAACGCCTGCACCGGCGCGCCCGGGCTCGCGGCTGCACGCGCGATGGCCCACGCGGCCGAACAGGCGGCAGGCCTGCCCGCCCGCACCGCGCTCGTGCTCTCCACCGGCGTGATCGGCGTGCCGCTGCCGCTCGATCAGATCACCAGCGCCCTCCAGGCGGCCGCCGCCCATCTCACCGCCGACGGCGGCCTCGATGCCGCGCGCGCCATCATGACCACCGACACCCGGCCCAAGCACTGTGCCGTGCGCCTCGAGACCCCCGCCGGCATGATCACGGTCGGGGGGATCGCCAAAGGGGCGGGCATGATCCATCCCGACATGGCCACCCTGCTCGCGGTGCTGACGACGGACGCGGCGGGCGAGCCGGCGGCGCTCCAGCCGCTGCTGCGTCGCGTCGCCGATCGCAGCTTCAACGCCATCTCGGTGGACGGCGACACCAGCACGAACGACACGGTGCTCCTGCTCGCCGGAGGGGCGTCCGGCGTGGACCCGGCGCGCGACGGCGCGGTGTGGAAGGTGTTCGAGGACGCGGTGCAGCACGTAGCACGGACGCTCGCGCTCGCCATCGTGGCTGACGGGGAAGGTGCCTCGAAGCTCGTCGAGATCCAGGTCGTGGGCGCGGTGAGCGAGACGGCCGCCCGGGAGGTCGGGCGCGCCATCGCGCGCTCCGTCCTGGTCAAGACCGCGGTTTACGGGGCCGACCCGAACTGGGGCCGGATCCTGGCGGCCGCGGGGACGGCCGGCGTGACGCTCGCCACCGAGCGCCTCTCGCTCCAGGCCTCCGCGGATGGCGAGTGGCTGACGCTCGCCAGCGGGGGAGCCGTGGCGCACGCCGACACCAGCGCCGCGCGCGCGATCTTCCAGCAGAAAACGATCCGCCTCCGCGTCGACCTCGGACTCGGTCGCGCGGAGGCGGTGGTGTGGACTTGCGACTTGACGCCGGAATACGTCCGGATCAACGCCGATTACACCTCGTAACCCCGACTGCTTACATCTTTGTCTTGGTGGTGTCTTTGGCCGCGGGCTTGGCTGCCGGCTTCGCGGCGTGCTTCTTGGCACCCTTCTTGGCGGACTTCTTGGACGCCTTGGCCTTCGACGTGTCGGCCGCCGGCGCCTGCCCCTGCATCGGGGATGGCTGCTGCGCCACCACGATGGCGGGAGCGGCGAGGAGCGCCAGCGCGAGGAGCGTGCGACGAATCATGTTTCGATACCTCCGGAGGTATGGGGCGAGCCACCCTGGCTCGCTTCACGGGTGAGACCCGCGACTGGTGCGCTGCGTCACGCGGCGGAACGCGCGGCGCCGCGGCGAGTTGAGCCGTTCCAGTGTGGAACGGCCACGCCCGGGCTACGGCGGCGGGGCTGCGGGCCGGCGGGCCCGAGCCACCGCGCTGCGCGTGGGTTTCGGGGACGCGGGCACGTTGGGGAGCGCCTGGCGCACCAGCGCGAGCGCTTCGGCATGGGTGTGCCCGCGCTGCAGCTCATGCGCCGCGGCGGCGGACACGTCGAGCAGCCGCTCGCGCACGAGCCCCCGACCGATGGCCGCGATGATCAAGTCGGCGGCGGAGTCCGGGTCGAAACGATGCGCGGCAAGATCGGCGACGGCGTGCATCGCCGACGCTCGCGGCGGACGCGGCAGCGCGGCGACCACCCGCTCCACCACCGGGGCGGGCAGGTCGCGCCGCAGTGCCCACGCCACGGTCGTCACCTCCCCAGGCGTCACCGGCGGCTCGTCACCGGCACGGATCAAGAGGTCGCGCGCAGCGCGCAACTGGCCCAGGCTGAGCTGCACGGCCGCGACGATCCGGGGCGCCGTGACCTGCTTCGCCCCCCCCTCCAGGGCTTTCTGTATCAGCGGCTCGGTCGGCAGCCCTTCCGCGACCGCCCGCTGGACCAGGGAGTCGAGCGCGGGAACCGCCGCGCCCGGAACCCGGCCTTCCAGCCGCGCCCGGGCCGATTGGGCGGCGAGGGGCCCCGCGAGGAGCGCCAAGCCGAGCCAGAGTTTCATCGCCGCGCCGGCCGCACGATCACGATGGAGTTCTCGCGCCCGAATTCGTCCGACACCAGGCGCTCGGCGAGGTGGTCCGGGACCCAGCGCTCACCGTCCACGACGAACATGTACTCGTAGGCCCCGGTGGGGAGCACGACGGTCGCACGCCAGAGGCCGTCCTGGTCGACGTCCTCGAGCGCGATCGAGCCGGGACGCCAGTCATTGAAGGAGCCGACCACGTGCACCGACTGCGCCCCGGGAAAGCGGCCCACGAACTGGGCGATGCCCTCGTGCTCGCCGATATCGGGGCCCTCGTGCCCGATGGGGACGAGCGTCAGCATGGCCACCACGGCCGCGAACGCCAGACTCCAGACGGGGCGGACCCGGAAGGTGACCGAGCGCGGCGTCGCAAGCCAGCGCAGCAGACGGCGCGCGCGCGATGGTACGGGGCGGCGGATCAGCGCCATCACCCGCGGCTCGAGGCTCGGGAGCGGCAGCGGCGCGGCGAGCAGGGCGACGGCCGTCACGAGCCGCTCCACCGACCGACGCAGTTCGGTCGACAGGGCCCCCGGCGCCAGCTCCCCGTCGAGCACTTGATGTATCCTCGGATCGATCGCGTTCATTCGTGGTCCTCCAGCACCTGCAGCAGCGCCTCCCGAGCGCGGTGCACGCGCATCTTGAGCGTTGGAATCCGCTCCCCCGTCACCGCCGCCATCTCCTCGTAGCTCAGCCCCTCCACGTGTTTCAACAGGAACGCCTCGCGCTTCTCGGGCGACAGCCGCACCAGGGCGCGTCGCACCAGCGCGAGCTGCTCGGCGCGCTCGAGGGCGACCTCCGTGTCCGACGGATCGGCCACGGGAGGCGCCTCGTCCAGCGAGACGTCGGCGATCGGGCGCCGCGCCAGATGGCTCTTGCACCGGTTCGCCACGATGCGATACAACCAGGTGCGCAGCCGCGTCGGCTCCCGGCAACTCGCGAGGTGGCGATACGCCCGAACGAAGCTCTCCGCCACCGCATCCGCGGCGGCGTCGCGGCTGCCCAGCATGCGGGCGGCGAACCGCAGCAAACCGGCCTCGTAGCGACGCACGACGAGGCCGAACGCCTCGCGGTCGCCGCCGAGCACACGAGCCACCACCTCCGCGTCGGAGGAGGCCCCCGTTACATCCATACGACCTGCATGGAGATCAGGGCGTCACGCTAGCACCGGCGCGGCGTCAGGCGCCAGCGGCGGGAAACGGCCCTGGAGTGTTGCGGAAGGAAACCGGATCAGCGGTCCCGCAGGTAGTCCTGCACCGCCGCGAGATAGGTGGATGCTTGCAGCCCCTCCCCCGCCACCGCGCCCGCGAACGTCACGAGTGTAGCCTCGGCACGCCGGCGGTATTGCGGATCCCCGGTCACGCGGGCGAGCCGCAGCAAGGCGCGCGCCGCGGAAGCGTTCGCTCCCGGCATCAGGTCGTCGAGCACGGGCTTGGCGCGCTCCGCGAGAGCGGCAGCGGCCGCGTCGGTCGCCGCGGCGTCGAAGTAGCCGCCCGCGCCCGAGTCCGCGAAGTCGCGCTGCAGGACTGCAGCCAGGTCTTGGGCCACCGTGAGGTAGCGCGCCTCGCCGGTGGCGCGATGCGCCGCAAGGCAGGCCCACACGACCTGGACCTGATCCTGCAGCAAGGCGCGCGGCGCGGAGCTCGGCCCCGCGACGTGCCGCACGGGGCGGCGCGGAGCATAGACACGCCGCAGCAGGCTGTCGAGCGCCGCCTGCCCGCGCCCCACCGCCGCCTGATCCTCCATGGTCGCGCCCCCGTCGAGGATGGAGCCGATCACGTAGGCGTCGCGATCGGCGAAGACGGTGCGGTCGCTCGCCCGGCCTACGTCACCCGCGAGCCGTTGGGCGAGCACGCGCGCGGCGTCGCGGTAGCGCGGGTCGTTCGATGCCGACCACGCCGCGGCCAGATCGCGCAGCAGTCCGGCCCGCACGAGCTCGGGCGGATCGTCCCGGGCGCCGGCGGCCACCGCGGCGTCACCCGAATCGACCATATAGTCGAGCACGGCGAGGGCGGGCCTCAAGTACGCGGAGTCGCGCGTGCGGGCGAAGACGGTGAGCAGCAAATCCGCAGCCTGGGCGTAGCGAACGCTCGCGACGCTCTCGCGTGCCCGGACGGCCGCCCCGACTGCGCCGCGCACCGCTTCGACCTCGCGCTCGACCCCGGCGGCCTTGAGCGCCCCGCGACCCGGCGCCGACCGGCCCACGGCGAGACGCTGCACCAGCGCCGCGCGCCGCAGGATCGACGGGCGTTGGTCGCGGTAGCTGCGCGCGACCTCGGGGAGCAGCTGCTTCAGACCACGGCCCGTGACGGGATCGTCGAGCGGGAAATACGTGCCGCCGAAAAACGCCGATCCGTCGGGCGTCAGGAAGACAGTGAGAGGATAGCCGCGCAGGCCGGCGAGCAGCTGCACGGCCTTGGCGTAGCGCTGTGCCACATCCGGTCGCTCGTCGCGATCCACCCGCACGGGCACGACCAGGGAATCGATCATCGCGCCCAGGACGGCGTCGCCATACACCTCGAGGTCCATTACGCCGCACCAGCGGCAATCGTCGGCACCGACGTACAGCAGGATCGGCCGGTTGAGCCGCGCCGCGAGCGCGAACGCATCACGTCCCCACTGCTGCCAGCTCACCGGCTGATGCGCCGCACGGGCGAGGTAGGGCGTCGCCGACTGCGCCATGCGGTTCGTGAGCGGTCCGTGCTCCGAAACGCAGGCAGCCGCGAGCAGCGCTACGCAGAAGGACTTCGAGGTTCGCATGAAGAGCGGCTTGAGATACCCTGCCACGTGTGGCGCCGTTCCCACGCACGAAAAACGGCCTGGGGGCGCCACCGGCGGAGTTCGGGCGTGCGGTCCCTCCCTCCGACGCGACGGTCCTTACCAGGCCGCGAATCGTGCAGTTTGAGCAGTTACGTTAAACGCACTGATAGGTACGCCGCAAGGTGGCGTTTCGTTCACGCCGGCGGGGGGGGTATAATTGGGGGTGACTGACATTCCCACCATCACGCCCAAGGCCAATGGACCACTCGTGGTCCAGGGCCCGGTGCGCATCGTGACCCCCGACGGCCGAGAGTTGGCCGTGCCCCCCCGCAAGGACGGCAAACCGGCGGAAGTCGTTGTGCTGTGCAGATGTGGCGGCTCCGCCACAAAGCCGTTTTGTGATGGAACTCACAAGCGGAATGGCTTCTCCGACACCCCCCCAGCTACCTCCGCTCCCACGATTTGAGCACAGCGTATTATGTTGTCACCGTCCCGGGGGGGTGACCCGGGGGAGCCTCCTCTGACCCCCACCCCATGCACCCCATCCCCCTGCCCCTGCCCCCGAACGGAGGAACGCAATGGCGAAGGCTGGAAAGGCCCCGATGGCTGCGGATGAGGGCTACTGTGTGAAATGCAAGGCCAAGCGGAAGATCTCCAACGCCCAACAGGTGAAGATGGCCAACGGCAGGCCGGCCTTGAAGGGCGTGTGTCCGGTGTGCGGTACGGGGATGTTCAAGATTCTGCCGCCCAAGTGATCGTGCGCAGGCAACCGACCACGCGAGCCCCCGGCCGAGCGCGGCCGGGGGCTTGTCGCTAGCGGGCGACGCGCGGGGTCCCGTCCCCCTGGTAGGCGTAGCGGAAGGTGACGCACGCCGTGCCGGCGTCCCGACAGTAGTAGGCGAGCAGCTCGAGCTTGGCGTATCTCCCGCCTGCGGTGCGTACCCCGTACACGTGATGCTTCGACATCAACAGGTGACTGAGCATGCTGTAGGCGTACCACTTCCCCACCCCGGGATTTGTGGTATCCGGCACCGCGGTGTTCTCGACGTAGCCGGCGACGGGCAGCTCACGCACGGAGTCGAACGGCACGGCACCGAGGTCGACGACGCCCCCCCCGGGTGCGGCAATCACGTGGAAGCGGCGGAAGGCGATGTCCCAGGGGCCGGAGTCCACGGCGGCGTTGCGCCCGAAGTCGAAGCGACGCCAGCGATCGGTGGCGGCGGCGTCCACGGTGTAGGTCGCCGGTCCGACCAGCGAGTCGCCCACGCTTGCGGCGTGCGGCGCCGTGACAGCGTACGGTGGGAACTCCGGCCGTGTGAGGGAGCCGATCAGGAGGGCGATCACGAGCAACACGAAGGCGCCCCCCATCGCCAGCACGAGGATGGGCGGGCGGGCGCCCCCGGCGATCACGACTCGGCCATGAAGGGGTAGGTAAAGCTCCGAGGCGGCAGGAAGTTCTCTTTCACGGCCCGCGGGCTGACCCAGCGCACGAGGTTGAGCAAACTCCCGGCCTTGTCGTTGGTGCCGCTGGCGCGCGCTCCTCCGAACGGCTGCTGGCCGACCACGGCGCCGGTCGGCTTGTCGTTCACATAGAAGTTCCCGGCCGCGTAGCGGAGCGCCTGCTGTGCCTGGTCCACGGCGCGCCGATCCTGCGCGAACACCCCCCCTGTGAGCGCGTACGGCGACGTCTCGTCCACGGTGCGCAGCGTCTCCGTCCAGCGTGCGTCGGGGTACACATGGACCGACAGGACCGGCCCGAAGATCTCCTCGCACATCGTCCGGTATCCCGGGTCGTCCACCTGCAGCAGCGTGGGCTCGATGAAGTAGCCGTCGGTGTCCCGGGCGCCGCCGCCGAACAGCACCTTGACCCCCGGCGCCTGCTTCGCGGCATCGATGTACGCCTTGATCTTGTCGAACGCCTTCCGATCGATCACCGCCCCCATGAAGTTCCGGAAGTCGGCCGGGTCGCCCACCTTCACATCGGCGAGCATTTCGAGCATGCGATCCCGGACCTTGGGCCAGAGGGAAGCGGGCACGTACGCCCGTGAGGCGGCGCTGCACTTTTGACCCTGGTACTCGAAGGCGCCCCGTATCATGCCGGTCGCCAGCGCGTCCCCGTCCGCGCTCGCGTGTGCCAGGATGAAGTCCTTGCCGCCGGTCTCGCCGACCAGGCGGGGGTAGGCCGCGTAGGATGTGAGGTTCGCCGCGGCCTGCTTCCACAGCGCCTGGAACACCTCGGTCGAGCCCGTGAAATGGATCCCGGCGAACGCGCGGTCGGCGAGGGCGCGCTCCGACACCTGCGCCGACGGCCCGGGGATGAAGTTGATCACGCCGGGGGGGAGCCCCGCCTCCTCGAGCAGTCTCAGGATGAAGTAGTTCGAGAGCACCGCCGTGGCCGCGGGCTTCCACACGACGGTGTTTCCCATGATGGCGGGAGCGGTCGGGAGGTTGCCGCCGATCGACGTGAAGTTGAACGGCGTGATGGCGTAGACGAACCCCTCGAGCGGACGGTGATCGAGGTAGTTCCAGGTGCCCGGCGCGGAGAGGGGCTGCTCCGCGTAGATGCGCTCGGCAAAGTGCACGTTGAAGCGGAAGAAGTCGATCAGCTCGCACGCCGCGTCGATCTCCGCCTGGTGGGCCGTCTTCGATTGGCCCAGCATGGTGGCGGCATTGACGATCGGACGGTAGCGCGTCGCGAGCAGATCCGCGGCCTTGAGAAACACGGCCGCCCGCCGCTCGAATCCCCACGCCGACCAGTCGCGCCAGGCGTCGCGCGCCGCGGCGATCGCCGCCTGCACTTCGCCGGGCCTCGCCTGCTGCACCTTCGCGAGGACGTGGTGATGGCAGTGGGGCATGACGACGTCGACCGTCGTGCCGGTGCGGACGTCCTTGCCCCCGATGACGAGCGGAATGTCGGCCTGACGTGTCGACAGGTCCTTGAGGGCTTTCTTGAGCTCGACCCGCTCCGGCGTGGAGGGGGCGTGGCTCAGGACGGGTTCGTTGACGGGCGGTGGGATTCTCGGGATGGCGTTCATGACGGAAAAATACAACGGGAACCGGCCAACGTTCAGAGGGCAAGATGACGATCCATCCGGCGACCCGCATCGGGCACGTCCACCTGACCGTGGCGGACCTGGACCGCTCGCTGCGATTCTACCGGGACGTGCTGGGCTTCGAGGTGACCACGCGATACGGCTCGGATGCCGTCTTCGTCTCGGCCGGGGGCTATCACCACCATATCGGGCTCAATACGTGGGCCGGGCGCGGCGCGCCGCCACCGCCCCCGGGCACGACCGGCCTATACCACTTCGCGATTCTCTATCCGGATCGCAAGGCGCTCGCGGCGGCCGTGCGCCGCCTGCTCGAGGCGCGCGTCCCGCTCGAGGGGTCGGCCGATCACGGCGTGAGCGAGGCGATTTATCTGCGCGACCCGGATGGGAACGGCGTCGAGCTGTATCGGGACCGGCCGGAGCCTGAATGGCCTCGAGCGTCCGACGGGACGCTGGCGATGCACACGAAGCCGCTGAATCTCGAAACGCTGCTGGCCGAAGGCTAGTTGGATCCTCTGCCTGTCACGACCAGGCTGTCGCTGATCTTCACGGCCTGCACGGGCGTCGGCGCAGAGCGCTCGCCTCGCGGAATCATGCCGGGGAGGTTGGCGAGCTCGAATGCCGACACCGCCATGACCGCCGACGCCTGCATCAGGTCCGCCGGGATCGCCATGCCGTAGGTATCGGACTGGGAGTGGTGCGTGTGGTTGTAACCGCGCTCCAGCTGATTGAAGTTGAAGCCGGGGACGCCGTACGGCAGGAACGAGAGGTGGTCGGTCCCGCCCTTGGTGCGATTCACCACGGAGTCGGCGCCGAGACCGGCGACGGGGGCGAGGATGGCGCGCCACAGAGCCTCGAGGTCGGTACGGCCCTGCAGCGCCTGGCCGGTGATGGCACCGGTGCCGTTGTCGAGCACGATCACGGCCTGGATCGAGTCCATTTCGCCGGCGTGGGCTTCCGCATACTTGCGGGACCCGATGAGTCCCTGCTCCTCACCGGTGAACAGCACGAAGCGGATCGTGCGCTTCGGCTTGAGACCCGACTGCGCGATGGCGCGCGCCGTCTCGAGCGTGCACATGGCGCCGGTGCCGTTGTCGGTCGCGCCCGTGCCCAGATCCCACGAGTCGAGGTGCGCGCCGACGATCACGACCTGGCCCGGGTGTTCGCTGCCGGGAATCTCGGCGACCGTGTTCCACTGCGGGACCGAGTCGCGGGTCAGCGTGTTCGTGATGGTCACGGCGAGTCGCGGCGTGGTCCCCGCCCCGAGCAGCCGGTCGAAGAGCGCGAAGTCTTCGTGCGCCACGGCGAGCTGCGGCAGGGGCAGGGGCCGGTTGGGCGAACCGCTCATGTTCAGCAGCGCGTGCTCCTTTCCGGCGTCCACCAGAATACCGAGCGCGCCAGCGCGGCGCAGCAGGTAGGGGACGTCGTTCGCGAACTGCTGCATGCGGGCCCGGGTGGACGAGTCCGCGTCACGGAACGGGGTGAACACGCTGCGGAAGAAATCGCGCTGGCGCGCCGAATCGGCCGCGGTCATGGGCGGGCCGTCGTTGTTCCACACGAGCGATGGCACGCGGGTCATGGCCCACGCGCCCTTCACGCGGCGACGGTAGAGCGCGAAGCTGTCCGGCGTGCTGGCGTCGATGCGTACCACCGGTCCTGTGACGGTGACGCCGCCCGTGCCCGGCGCCCACGCCCAGCTCGCCGCCGTGACGTCGTGCGACCGGGGCGCCGTCAGGCGCACGCGGATCGACCCCCGCGTCCACGTGCCCCCGAACTTCCAGGCCTCGACGTGGCCGTCCAGGCCGTACGCCTTGAAGCGCTCGAGGGTCCACTCGTTGGCGCGGCGCGCGGCGGACGAGCCTGTGAGTCGCGGGCCGATCACGTCCGTGAGGTACTGGAGGTTCGCCATCACGGCGGAGTGGCTCAGCGCCTGATCGATCAACGCCGCCGCTCCCGCGGTGTCGACGGCGAGGTCTTGACCGGTGGCGGAAGCGGGATGGGCGAACAGCGCGACGCAGGCGGCAGCCGACGCCACGAGGGAGGAGCGGCTCACGGTTGCGGATCGACCGACCGCTGCGGCGGAATCGGCAGCGTGACGGCGACGGTCGTTCCAGCGCCGACCTTCGAATCGACCGCGATACTGCCGGCGAACATGTTGCGGACCACGCTCTGCACCACCACCAACCCCATGCCGCTCCCTTCCCCGAATTCCTTGGTGGTGTAGCCGGGCTCGAAGATGCGCTCGAGGTCCTGCGGGCGGATGCCGGCGCCGCGGTCCTCAACCGTGAGCCGCAGCGAGCTGGCCTCCTGGACCAGCCCCACGCGGATGGGCGCGGGCTGCGCCGCGCTCGCATCGGCGGCGTTGCGGATCAGATTCACGAGCAGGTCGTACAGGGCGTTGGGGTCACCCTTGAGATACACGGTCTCGAGCGTGGAGTCGAACTCGAGCGGGATCTTCTTCTCCTTCAACACCCGGCTCTCGAGCGTGCAGCAGGAGCGGACCACGCGGACGGCGTCGAATCGCTCGGAGCGCGCCAGGGCGCCCCGCGCTCGGTCCTTGACGGCGCGCAGGAAGCTGACCGACCGGTCGATGTCCTCGACCACCTGACCCAGCTCGTCGAGCAGCTCGAGGCGGCGACCCGCCGCGACCTCGGTCCAGCGACCCAGCGATTCCATGGCGAGCTGCAGCCCGGCGCGGGCCGCCGTGAGCGGGTTGGAGAGCTCGTGTGCGATGATGCCCGGGAGCGTGGTGATGTCCTGGAGCGGGTCGGGCCGTGGCGGCGCATGGCCGGGCGCGGGCTCGCGCCGGTCGAGCAGGCCGAGGCAGAGGCCGGCGAGCTCGAGCGTGAGGCGCTCGCGGCTGCGCCGCTCCCGCCCGTCGGGAGGCGGCGCGGGGGGCTTGGTCCGGACCGGCGCGACCACCCAGAAGCCGTTCGTGCCGGTCATACATCCGACCCAGCGGCTGCCCTGCACGATGGCGATGTTCCAGCGCCGCAGTGTCGCGTCGACGTCCAGTTTGGTGGTGTGGTGCGTTGGGGCGGGGTCGCTCGACGCTTGCGGCTCGAGCTCGGCGCGGGCCGAGACCTCCCACACGGTGACGGGGCGGCCCCCGAGGGCGACGCTCGCCTGGCGCAGGATCTCGCGTCGACCTTCGACGAACGGCTCCCGTTGCGTCACGGAGACTCCCACCCGCACACACGGCCGCCGGTCACAAGAAAGTATCCGCTGAATCGTGGGGGGCGCGCCTTACATATGCGACAAACGGCACGGCCCGTCAAGTAACCGCGCTGCCTGACTTTGCCCGCGGTCCCGACCGGGCGTATTGTATCGTCATATGCTACGTTGTCCCCCAAGGAGCGAGAACGCCAGATGACGCCCGACGACGCCCGCACCGCGCGCCCCCCCAAGCCGCCCAGCCCCGCGCGGCGCGCCCCGCCGCGCCTGATCGAGGGCCCGCGCGACCGCGAGCGCATCGCTACGGTGGTGGTTCCCGACCACGACGATCTCGCCGTGCTGCTCGCCGATCGCGTCGCCGACGTGATCGCGCGCACGACGGCGGCGAGCGGCCGCTGCGTGCTCGGCCTGGCCACGGGGAGCACCCCGCTGGGGATCTATCGCGAGCTGATCCGCCGCCATCAAGCGGGCGAGGTGGACTTCGCACGCGTGATCACCTTCAACCTTGACGAATACTACCCGATGGCGCCGGACAGCCCGCACAGCTACCGGCGCTACATGTGGGAAAACCTGTTCGCCCACGTCAATATCCGGCCGGAGCACGTGCACATCCCCGACGGCAGCGTGCCGCGGGAGCGCGTCGCCGAGCGTTGCGCCGCCTACGATCGCGCCATCGCCGAGGCGGGCGGGATCGACCTGCAACTGTTGGGGGTCGGCAAGAGCGGGCACATCGGCTTCAACGAGCCCGGCTCCTCCCAGGACTCGCGCACCGGGCTCGTGACCCTCGACACGGTGACGCGGAAGGATGCGGCCGCCGACTTCTTCGGCGAAGACAACGTGCCGCGCGAAGCCGTCACCATGGGCGTCGCCACCATCCTCGAGGCGCGCGAGATCGCGCTCATCGCGACGGGAGAGCACAAGGCCGAGATCGTGGCGCGCGCGGTGGAGGACGAGGTCTCGCCGGACGTGGCCGCCACGTTCCTGCAACGGCACGACAACGCGACGGCGTATCTGGACCTGGCGGCCGCGGCCGAGCTGACGCGGATCAAGACGCCGTGGGTGCTCTCGAGCGTCGAGTGGACGCCGGAGCTGACAGAACGGGCGGCGGTCTGGCTGGCAGAGCAGACGGGCAAGGCCCTGCTCAAGCTCACCGCGCGCGACTACGCGGAGCACCACCTGAGCCCGCTGCTCGCGAAGCACGGGGCTCCCGGACCGATCAACGGGCTCGTATTCAACCGTCTGCGGGACAAAATCCGCGGCCGCCGCCGGCTGCCGTCCCGTAAGCCCGTGCTGGTCTTCTCCCCTCACCCCGACGACGACGTGATCTCGATGGGCGGCGTGCTGCGCAAGCTGTGGGAGAACGAGAACGCGATCGTCGTGGCCTACATGACCAGCGGAAACATCGCCGTGTTCGATCACGACGTGCGGCGCCACCTCGACTTCGTGAGCCGCGCCGCGGAGACGCTGGGGCTCGATCGGGCGGCGGTGCAGCGGGTGCGCGACGGCGTGGAGGCGAGCTTCGAGCGCAAGACGCCCGGGGACGTGGACCTGCCGGTGGTCCAGGACCTGAAACGCATGATCCGCGAGTCGGAGGCGATCGCGGCGCTCGAGTCGGTCGGCCTGCCGCCGACCGCGGCCCGCTTCCTCAACCTGCCCTTCTACCGGACGGGTGAAGTGCGGAAACGCCCGATTGGCCCCGAGGATGTCGCGATCGTGCGCGCGCTGCTCGAGGAAGTCCGCCCGGAACTCGTCTTCGTCGCGGGCGACCTGTCGGACCCGCACGGAACCCACCGCATGTGCAAGGCGGCGGTCACGCAGGCGCTGGCGGGCTACGACGGCGCCCGTCCGGAGGTCTGGCTGTACCGCGGCGCATGGCAGGAGTGGGCCGTCACGGAAGCGGACGTGCTGGTGCCGCTCTCACAGGACGAGCTGCGGGCCAAGGTGTTCGCGATCTTCAAACACCAGTCGCAGAAGGACACCGCACCGTTCCCAGGCGGGCACGACGACCGCGAGTTCTGGCAGCGGGTGGAAACGCGCAACCTGGAAACGGCGGCGCGCGCCGACCGGCTGGGCCTGCCCGAGTACTTCGCGATGGAGGCCTACCGAATCGTCACCTCAGAGGAGGCCAAGCCATGAACCCGATGACCATGCGAGGGTTGAGTCTGGCGGCGGTGGTGGCAGCGTGGACCGCGATTTCGGAAATGGCGAAGGTGAACCTGTCGTTGTGGCCGGTGATCGTGGCGCTGGGATGCTCCCTGGCCGCCGGCGGCGGGATTCCCGGATTACAGCGGACGCTCGCCGGCACGATCTCCGGCGTCGTCTGGGCCCTCGTCGCGCACGCCGTCTCCCGGGCCATGGGCGGTGAGGACATCGTCCAGGCACTGGTGCTCGGTGCCGCGGCGTTCGGGATGGTGCTGCAGGCGCGCGTCCCCCTCCTGGCCTACACGGCCGGCGCGTTCGCCGGGGCGGGCGTCGCGATGGGGCTCCGGGCCGGGACCGTTCAGGGGGGCATCCGCGTGGCGATCGCCCTCGCGATCGGGGCGGTGCTCGGCTTCGTCGCGGAGCGGATCCCGCCGCTCGTGGCGTCGCGACGCTTGTGACCGAGTTGCGGGACGCCGAGGCCCGGGCCGCCTCGCGCCGCCTGCTCGCGACCAGCGAGCGAGAGCTGCAGCGCATCGTGCTCGACATGCACGACGGCCCGGTACAGGACATCTTCGCCGCGTTGTCCCAGCTCCAGGTGCTCGAGCGCGCGCTCGCCGGGGACCCGTCGTCCCAGCAGCGGTCGCGGCAAGCCGTGCGTCTGCTCGAGCGTGCGCTGAACGAGATCCGGAACTTCATCGGCGCGTTCCGCCCGCCGGGGTTCGAGCGCCGCGCGCTGGGAGAGATCATCGAGGGCCTCGCGGTCCAGCACGAGACCCTGACCGAACAGGGCGTGGAGCTCGACCTCCCCGACGACCTCGGCGACTGCGCGCTCCCGACCAAGATCGCGATCTACCGGATCCTGCAGGAAGCGCTCGCCAACGGCCACCGCCACTCGGGCGCGTCCGAGCAGCACGTGATCGTCGAGCGGCAGGCCGGCTCGCTCGCCCTCACCGTGTCGGACCGGGGCCGCGGCTTCAATCCGGAGCGCGTGCTGGCGCGCGAGGAAGATGTCGGCGTGGAGGGCGGACACTTCGGCTTGCGCGGCATCCAAGACCGCGTGGAGATGCTGGGGGGCACGTTCGCGCTCGAGAGCGCGCCGGGCCGGGGGACGTCGCTCACGGTCACGCTGCCCGCGGAATGAGCCCCTCGATGATCCGCGTCCTGCTGGCGGACGACCACGCCATCGTGCTCGAGGGGCTGCGCGCCCTGCTCGACGGCGAGCCGGACATCACCGTCGCCGGCTGGACCACCGACGGCACCGAGGTCGTGAAGCTGGTGCAGCAGCACAAGCCCGATGTCGTCGTTCTCGATCTCGAGCTCACGACGATCAAGGGCACCGAAGTACTCGCGGCGCTGCGCGACCGCCCCACGCCCCCCAAGGTGCTCGTGCTGACCGCGTACAACGACGGCGAATCGCTCCGCTCGGCCCTCGACGCCGGCGCGGACGGCCTGGCACTCAAGACGGAATCGCCGCAACAGACGCTCACGGCGATCCGCCAGGTCCACGCGGGACAGCTCGTCTTCCCCCAGGCCGCGCGCCGCTGGATCGAGGGGCGGGCGGCGGGGGCGCACGGCGACTTGACGCCGCGGGAACGCGAGGTCTGGACGCTCGTCGCCGGCGGTCTCACCAACCCGCAGATCGCCGAGCGGCTCGGCCTCTCGGACAACACGGTGAAGTTTCACGTGCAGCATCTGTTCTCGAAGCTGGGCGTCAAGAACCGCACCGAGGCGGCCCTCAAGTACGCGCACGGCCGCTAGGTCGGGCGCCACCTTGACAAGGTGCCATTTCGGCGGGACACTGGAACCTCCACCACCGACCAGAGGGAGTTATGACCGCTCCTGCGCTCTCCGTGAAGGATCTCCGCCGCGTCGTCATCGCCGCAGCCGTCGGGAACGTGATCGAGTGGTACGACTTCTACATCTTCGGCAGCCTGGCCGCGCTCCTGTCGGTGAAGTTCTTCGCCGCAGGCGCCTCCGGAAGCGCCCTCATCAAGACGGTCGGGACGTTCACCGCCGGGTTCCTGATCCGTCCGTTCGGAGCGTTCGTCTTCGGCCGCGTCGGCGACATCGTCGGCCGGAAGTACACCTTCCTCATCACGCTGAGCGGTATGGGCCTGTCGACGGCTCTGATCGGCCTCGTGCCGAGCTACGCCAAGATCGGCGCGACGGCCGGGATTCTGTTGCTGTTGCTCCGCCTCATCCAGGGCCTGTGCCTGGGCGGCGAGTATGGCGGCGCCATCACGTACGTCGCCGAGCATGCCCCGGACGACAAGCGGGGCTACTACACCGGCTGGCTCCAGACGTCGCCGACGCTCGGGATCGTGGTGTCGCTGGTGGTCATCGTCGTGACGCGCGAGCTGGTGGGGACGGACGCCTTCAACGCGTGGGGCTGGCGGATCCCGTTCCTCCTCTCGCTGCTCATGGTCGCCATCGCCATCTACATCCGGCTGCAGCTGCAGGAGACGCCGATCTTCCAGGCCATCAAGGCGAGAGGACAGACGTCCGCCAATCCGTGGCGTGAGGCGTTCTGGAGCGAGAACATCAGATACGTGCTGATCGCCAGCGTCGTCGTGATCGGTGAGGGGGTCGTGTGGTACAGCGGCCAGTTCTGGGCGCTCTATTTCATCCAGCAGGTGCAGAAGCCCGACGTCCTGCACCCGGCCATCATCACGGGCGCGGCGCTGCTCATCGCGACCCCGTCGCTGATTTTCTTCGGCTGGCTCTCGGATCGCATCGGCCGAAAGCCGATCATCCTGGCCGGGTTCTTCCTGGCGGCCGTCACCTACTACCCGCTGTACACCGCACTCGGTAACGCCGCGAACCCCGCCAACGTGAACTACCCGCTGGCGATCTTGATCGTCGCGATCATGGTCTCGTATGTCGGCATGGTGTACGGCCCGATCGGCGCATTTCTCGCCGAGTACTTCCCGGCGCGCATCCGCTATTCGTCCGTGTCGGTGCCATATCACATCGGGAACGGCTGGGGCGGCGGACTCGTGCCCGTCATCACGACCGCGGCGTACGTGTCCGCGCAGACCGCGGGGCTATCCATGTCCCAGAGCCTGGGACACGCGCTGGTCTATCCCATCACCGTGCCGGCGGTCGCCTTCCTGCTGAGCCTGTTCCTGATGCCGGAGACACGGAAGATCAGCATCTGGCAGCCGGCAGAGGTTCGGGCGGGCGCCAGAGGCTGAAAACAGCAGGCGCGCAGAAAACAGTAGGGGCGCAGCATGGTGCGCCCCTACCCACGCCTCTCCCGCTACTTCACGATCGTCAGCCCGTGCGGCACGCCGCCCGGGAAGACATACGCGTACAGCAACACGATCACCCCGACGATCGCGCCCAGCGCGATCGAATGCCAGAACACGTGGCGGAAAATGGTGCCCTCGTTGCCCACCTGATTCGTGGCCGAGGTCGCTACGGTGATGGACTGCGCGTCCACCATCTTGCCCATCACGCCGCCCGCCGAGTTGGCCGCGCACATCAACACCGGATCGAGCCCGAGCTGTTGTGACGTGATCCGCTGCAGGCTGCCGAACAGGGCGTTGGACGAGGTGTCGCTGCCCGTCAGCGCCACCCCCAGCCACCCCAGGAACGTGCCGAAGAACGGGTACAGCCATCCGCTGCGCGTGAACGCGAGTCCGAGCACCGCGTCGAGCCCCGAGTAGCGAGTCGTGTACCCCAGGCCCAGCATGAACGAGATCGCGATCACGGCCAGCTTCATGCGCTTGAGCGTGTGCCAGAAGATCTTCGCCAGCTGCGTCGGCCCCAGGCCGAGGACCAGGCCGGCCAGGATGGCGGCGATGAAGCATCCGGTGCCGGTCGCCGAGAGCCAGTTGAAGTCGTAACGCGCGACCTCGGGCGTCACCTTGGTCACCACCGGGGCGGCGCGGCTGATCGCGTTGTGCAGCAGCGGAACATCCCACACCGGTGTGGTGGCGCGGTTGATCGCGCCCTTCACCGCCGGCAGGCCCCACACGAGCACCGTCAGCGACAGGATCGCGAACGGCATCCACGCCTTGACTATCTGACCGGCAGAGTGTTTGCGAGCGACCGCCGGATTGCCGCCCGACGGCTGCTCGTCCGCGAACCTCCAGACGCGTTTCGGGCGCCAGAACCGGAGGAAAACCACCGTCGCGAGGAGCGACAGGACTCCGCCCGCGATGTCGACGAGGTTCGAGTCCACGTGGTTGGACCAGAAGTATTGCGTCAGGCTGAACGAGGCTCCCACTACCAGGATGGCCGGCAACACTTCGAGGGTCTCACCCCATCCCACCATCGCGCGCACCAGCCAGAACGGCACGATGATGCCCGTGATGGGCAGGATGCGGCCGATCATCGCGCTCAAGTCCGACTCCGGCAGGCCCGAGACCGCCGCCAGTGTGTGCACCGGGGTGCCGATCGCTCCCCACGCCACGGGCGACGTGTTGGCGATGAGATTGAGTGCGGCGGCGTGGAACGGCTTGAATCCGAGACCGATCATGAAGGCGCCCGCAATCGCGACCGGCGCCCCGAACCCCGCCGCGCCTTCGATGAAGGCACCGAAGCAGAACGCCACGAGTAGCAGCTGCAGGCGTCGGTCGGCGGTGATCCCCGCCACCGATTCCTTCATAATCTCGAACTGGCCCGTGAATACCGAGATGTCGTAGAGATACACGGCCGCGAGCACGATCCACGCGATCTTCAGCACGCCGAACCCGACGCCGTACAGGAAGCTCATGCCGGCGAGCGAGACCGGCATCCCGAAAACCGCGACGGCCACCAGCACCGCCGTCCCGGCGCCCGCGATCGCACACCAGTGGGGCTTCACCCGCAAACCCGCCAGCAAACCGAACAGCACGAGAATCGGTAACGCCGCGACGAGCGTGGAGAAGATCCAATTGTGCAGCGGATCGTACACCTGGGTCCACGTCATGGCTCAGTCCTTCACCGTGAATCGCACCGTGTCGACGACGAGCGGCTTCAGGGGCACGTGCTTCCAATCGGCAACCTCGGCGATCACGCGGTGTGGACCAGGCTTGAGCGAGTCCAGCACGAACTCGGTCTGCCCGCGACCCAGGTGGATGATGCCCGTCACGCCGCGCGGGATCGTGTCGTCCACCGGCGTCACGTCGCGATCGACGAACAGGTGATGATGCCCCGTTCCGGGACGCTCGTCCGTGGCCGGTACGATCTCCACACCGCTCGCCACCAGCGTCACCTTCACGGGCCCGCTCACCGTGGCGCCACGGGCGGGTGTCGTGATCTTCACGGTCGCGCCCTTTGCACTCTTGCCCGCTTGCCCCGGCGCGACGCCGGGCAGGAATGCCGCTGCACCCAGGGCCAGCACCAGCTTCCGAATCCCTCTCATGTTGACCGCCTGCTCGTTGGGCCTCCAAAACGACGGCCTCCGGGCGCCGCAGTCAAGGCGTCCGGTTACGCCAGGCGCACGGCCCACAACGCAGCCCGCATGCGAGCGGAAGCGTCGTGGCTGTGCCCGGCGATCCACAGTAGGGGCGCAGCATGGTGCGCCCCTACAATGTCTTCTACGACGTCGCAGACGGCGAGGGCGGCACTGTGCTCGCCCCCCAGCGTGCCCAGGTCCAACAGGCCGCCATCCGGCGTCCGCAGGAAGGCATGGGTGACGGGCAGGCCGCGGGCGTCGGTGTCCCCGGTCTGGCTGGCCCCCACGATGCAGCCGGCTTCGTTGATGGCGTTGGCGCAGCTGGTCCGCCCGCCCAGTGTTCCCAGGTCGACCATGCCGTCGCGCGCGGTCCAGAGGAACGCGTGGCCGCTGCCGCCCACGACTTGGGTCCGGTCGTTGATCCCGAGCGCCATGCTCGCGGCGCCGAGCGTCCCCAGATCGCGCATCCCGTCGGTCGCGGTCCACACGAACGCCCGCGGCTCACCCGTCGTCGTCTCGGCCAGGCCGACCGCTTCGCCGCGGTCGTTCAGGTCGTGCGCGATGCTGGTCGCTCCGCCGAGCGTGCCGAGGTCGATCATGGTGCCGGGCTCGGCGATGAGGAAGGCATGCTTGGCCTGCACCTCTGCGCCCCCGCTGCGGCTGTGCCCCGCCACCTGTGCGCGCCGGTTGACGGCGAGTGCCTCGCTCTCGTTTCCCCCGAGCGTGCCGAGATCGAAGCTCGTGCCGGCGGACAGCACGTAGGCGTGGAAGTCGCCGAACCCGGTGTCACCACCGCCCACGATGTCGCCGTTGTCGTTGATGTCGTTCGCGGAGGTGTTCACGCCGGTGAGCGGCTTCAAGTCGACGATCCCCAGGGTCTCTTCCCACAGGAACGCCCGGGTGCGGCCCAGGGCGTCGCGGCTCGTGCCGACGACCTGACCGCGGCGGTTCACCGCTTTCCCCTGGCTCACGGCGCCACCCAGTGTGCCGAGGTCGTGGATCGCGACTAGCGCCGCCCGAGCTCTCGCGAGGCCCACAGGCCCGCCTCGACCGCCGTTTCGGTGGTCGGGCCCTCGAACCGGCGCACCAGGATGGCGGCGCGGCCATCGCGCTGCACGGCGACCAGGTGCAGGATCGAGACCTGACCGTCCGCGGGGCTGTACCGCAATCGCAACTGGGCGCCACCCGCTTCTCCGGCCGAGCCGAGCCGGATGCCCGGCCGCGCGCGCGCGTTGTAGTCGTCGACCCACGCCTGGAGCACGTCCATCGCGTCCTTCTGCGGTGCCTGCTCGGTCATGCGACGTGCCTTTCCTTACGTATGCAGGATCTGATCGCCTTGCCCGGGCTCGAGCAGCCGATATCGCGGTTGGCCGAGCGGATCACGTGTCACCGTCTGGGCGCAATACGCGGGGAGCCAGGCGGGGTAGTGGCCCGGTGCGCCCCAGCCGCTGGTGTCGAACGCGCTGCGGCCGTCCGTGACCCGGAGGAGGGCGAGATCACCCTCATGCGCAGCGGTCAGGGCGTCGGGATCGAAGTCCGTGGCGGCGAACAACAGTCCGGCCGCCGCCTCCGCCTCTTTGACGTGCTCCCTCAAGGACTCCACGTCCGCCCGTCCAATCGGCGCCTGCTGGCGCCGACAGGCGATGAGGGCCGGGCGCGGCCCGGCCGTGCCGCTCAGGACGCCCGTGAGTTCCAGCAGATAGCCCCGCTCCGGCTCGGGGAGCGTGGCGCGGCGATGGATGCGGAGCTCGGAGACGTCGAGCCCGACTTTGCGCAGCTCCCGCACCACCAGGATCTCGAAGTGCTGCGGCGTGAGCTCCGGCAGTTCGGGCATCGCTCGACCCTCCTCGGCAGCGGACGCTACGGCAACACGCCCGAGACCGCCAGATCCCGTGAAATGACCGCCGTTCGGGGGGTTGCGTCCTCCCAACCCCGTCTCTATATCATCCGACGGTCGGCGAGGAAGCTGCGCGCACCCACCTCTCGAGCGCGGAGGAGCGTATGCTGGTCGGTCGACGGGATTTCCTGCGCCTCACCGCCAGCGCCGGAGCGGGCACGGCTATCGGCGGGCTCGTCGGGCTCGGCGTGACGCTGGCGCCGGCGATGGCACGGGCGCAGGAGCTGCGGATCAAGGACGCCAAGACGACGCCGAGCATCTGTCCGTTCTGTTCGGTCGGGTGCGCGACCCTCATCCACACCGTCGACGGCAAGATCGTCAACATCGAAGGCGATCCGCGCAGCCCGCACAACGAGGGCACCCTCTGCCCGAAGGGCGCCGCGATCTATCAGCTCCACATGAACCCCAACCGCGCCACCAAGGTGCTGCACCGCAAGCCGGGGGCCGGGGACTGGGAGGTCGTAGAGCTCGAGTGGGCCATGGATCGCGTGGCCGAGCTGATCAAGAAGACGCGCGACGAGACGTTCATCGAGAAGCTCCCCAACGGGAAGCTCGTGAACATGACGCCGGCGATGTTCGCGCTCGGCGGCGCGACCCTGGACAACGAGTTCAACCACGTGTGCCAGAAATTCTGGCGCGGGCTCGGGGTCGTCGCCATCGAGAATCAGGCCAGGATATGACACAGCTCTAGCGTCCCCGGTCTGGGGACACGGTTCGGTCGCGGCGCGGCGACCCTGTACCCGCGCAATCTCGAGCACACCGACTGCTTCGTGATCATGGGCTCCAACATGGCGGAGTGCCACCCGGTGGCGTTCCGCTGGCCCATGAAGGCGAAGCTCAACGGGGCGAAGCTGGTCCACGTCGACCCCCGCTTCACCCGCACCAGCGCCGTCGCGGACCTGCACGTCCCGATTCGCGCGGGCTCGGACATCGCGTTCCTCGGCGGGCTGATCAATTACGTCATCAACTCGAAGCGTTGGAACTCCGACCCCTTCTTCAGGGAGTTCGCGGTCAACTACACCAACGCCGCGACGATCATTGGCGATGACTTCAAGGACACCGAGGAGCTGGACGGCGTCTTCTCAGGGCTGGTGAAGTTCTCGGAGCCGGCGTTCTGGCCGTACAACGGGCTCGAGGGTCGCTACGACAACGCCACGTGGGCCTATAAGCGGGGGCCGAAGGCTCCGGGCCCGGTCACGAAGGACCTGATCGCCAAGCGCGCCGGCCCGCCGTTCGACGACCTGGTGCGCTCGCTCAAGCCGGGGCCGGCGGACAAAGATCCGACGCTGCAGAATCCGCACTGCGTGTTCCAGATCCTGAAGCGGCACTTCGCTCGCTACACCCCGGAGATGGTGGAGCAGGTGTGCGGGTCGCCTAAAGAGAAGTTCATCAAGGTGGCCGAGCTGCTGCTCGAGAATTCCGGTCGCGACCGCACCAGCGCGTTCGCCTATGCGGTGGCGTGGACGCAGCATACCTACGGCGTGCAGATGATCAGCTGCTGCGCGCTGCTCCAGCTCTTGCTCGGCAACATCGGCCGGCCCGGCGCGGGCGTGATGGCGCTGCGCGGCCACGCGGCGATCCAGGGCTCGACCGATGTACCGACGCTGTACCACAGCATCCATGGGTACATGAACGCGCCGTCGGCGCTGCGGCCGCACGAGACGCTACGGGACTACATGGCGGCCGAGACCAGCCCAACCAGCTATTACGGCAACCTCCCGAAGTTCCTGGTGTCGTACCTGAAGTCGATGTACGGCGCCGCCGCGACGGCGGAAAACGATTTCGGCTACGACTGGCACCCCAAGATCCTGGGCGATCACTCGCACATCGCGTGCTTCGCAGCGATGGCCGAGGGCAAGGTGAAAGGGATGTGCTGCGTCGGGCAGAACCCCGCCACCTCGCTCAACGGCGGAGCGACGCGGCAGGCGCTGCGCCAGCTCGACTGGCTGGTGGTGAAGGACAATTGGCTCACCGAGACGGCCACCTCCTGGTACCTGGCCCCCGAGGTAAAGAGCGGCGAGGTGAAAGTCGGGGACAACAAGACCGAGGTGTTCTTCTTCCCGTCGACCCAGATCGCCGAATACGACGGCAGCTTCACGAACACGCAGCGCATGCTGCAGTGGCACTCCTTCGCGGCCAAGGCCCCGGGCGACTGCCGCACCGACAGCTGGTTCTACCACAACCTGGCGAAGCGCCTGAAGAAGGCGTACGCCGGCTCGAAGCTGTCGCGTGACCAGGGCTGGAACAACGTCACGTGGGATTTCGACCCCGATGCGGGCGAGGAGCCGCTGTATCCGGGCGAGATCAGCGCGCGCAAGGTGCTGCGCGAGATCAACGGCTACCAGACGGCCGATCCGAAGCAGCACCTCAAGGGCTTCGCCGAGCTGAAGGACGACGGGTCGACCACGTGCGCGTCGTGGATCTACTGCGGCTGCTACCCGGCGTGGGACCAGAACCTCACCGCGCGGCGCGAGGCAGATCCGCCGGGCGTGCCGGGCGCCCACCTGAAGTGGGGGTGGGCCTGGCCGGCCAACCGGCGCGTCATGTACAACCGTGCCTCCGCCGACCTGAAGGGCAATCCGTGGAGCGAGCGGAAGCGGTGGGTGTGGTGGGATGCGACGTTCGTGAACCCGCCCGACCCCAAGACCGGCAAACCGGTGCCCCGCGGCAAATGGGTGGGCTATGACGTGCCCGACTTCGGGGGGACCAAGGCACCGGACGCGCAGCCCAAGCCGGACGGCATCGGCCTCGACGCCCTATCCGGCACGCAGCCGTTCATCATGCGAGCCGACGGCAAGGGTTGGCTGTTCGTGCCGGCGGGTCTCGTGGACGGCCCGCTGCCGACCCATTACGAGCCGCACGAGTCGCCCATCCAGAACCCGCTGTACAAGCAGCAGACCAGTCCCGTGCACAAGGTCTGGGCCCCGGGCAAGCCGTACAACAAGCTCGCGGTGGTGGGCGACCCGAAGTTCCCGTACGTGATCAGCACGTACCGGCTGACGGAGCACTATCTGGCAGGCGCGATGAGCCGCTGGCTGCCGTGGCTCGCCGAGCTGCAGCCGGAGCTGTTCATCGAGCTGGGAAAGGGACTCGCGCAAGAGAAAGGGATCAAGAACCTCGACTGGGTCGTCGTCTCGAGCCCGCGCGGCCACATTCGCGCCAAGGCCCTGGTCACCGATCGGATCGGTGTGATGCACATCGCCGGCAAGCGCATCCACCACGTCGGCATGCCCTGGCACTGGGGCTGGATGGGGTTGAGCACGGGCGACGTCGTCAACGACCTCACGGCCTGGGTCGGAGATCCCAACGTGTCCATCCACGAAGGCAAGGCGTTCGTCTGCAACGTGGAGAAGGCGTGATATGCCCGAAGCCATGGGATTCTTCACCGACACGACGGTTTGCATCGGCTGCAAAGCGTGCGAGGTCGCGTGCAAGGAATGGAACCAGCTCCCAGCCGAGAACGGCGGCGTGCGGGAGCTCTCCGGCGACAGCTACGACAACACGCGCCGGTTGGACGGCATCCATTGGCGACACGTGCGCTTCATCGAGCAGTTCAAGGGCCCGTACGACGGCCGCTGGCTGATGATGAGCGACGTGTGCAAGCACTGCGTCCAGGCAGGCTGCCTGGAGGTGTGCCCCACCGGGGCGATCATCCGCACCCAGTTCGACACGGTGGTGATCCAGTCCGACGTGTGCAACGGCTGCCGGGCCTGCATCGCCGCGTGCCCGTTCGGCGTGATCGACATCAACCCGGTGTCCGGCACGGCCCAGAAGTGCACGCTGTGCTACGACCGGCTCCAGGTGGGGCTCGAGCCGGCGTGCTCCAAGGCCTGCCCCACCGACTCGATCCAGTTCGGGGCGATTTCCGAGCTGCGCACGCGCGCCGGGAAACGGGTCGCACAGCTCAAGTCCCAGGGCGTCGCGGCGGAGCTGTACGGCGCCGACCCGAGCGGACCGCTCGGCGGGCTGAACTCCTTCTATCTCCTGGTGGACAAGCCGGAGGTCTATGGCCTGCCGCGGCACCCGGAGCTACCGACCGCGAACCTCGCGAAGAGCGGCGGCCTGTCCATGGCGAGCGCAGCCGTCCTGGGCTTGCTGGCGATCGTGGGCCTGCGTAAACGGCGCATGGACGAGCAGAGCCGGGGAGGACCCGGCAATGTCTGACACGTTCTTCAGTGGCGCGCCGCACTGGACCTGGTTGATCCTCCTGTACTTCTTCGTGGGGGGCGTTGCCGGAGGCGCCGCCTTCCTCGCAGCCGTCCTGGACTGGGTCGGCGGTGCGGAAGACCGGCCCGTCGCCCGCAGCGGGTACAACGTCGCAGCCTTTGGGGCGATCGTCTCCGGCGCCCTGCTGACCATCGATCTGGGGCGGCCCCTGCGGTTCTGGCACATGCTGTTTCAGTCGGCGAACTTTCCGGCGCTCATGTTCAAAGGATGGTCGCCCATCTCGTTCGGGGCCTGGGGCATTCTGTTGTTCGGGCTCTTCTCGGTCCTCGCGGCCCTCGGGGGCATGGCCGAGGAAGGACGCCTCCACAATCCGACGCTCCGCGCGGTGGGCGGCGCCGTGCACGGCGGAGTCGCGAAGCTCGTCGGCGGCGTGGCGGGCCTGTTCGGCATCTTCATCGCCGGCTACACGGGGGTCCTCCTCTCCGTGACGAACCGTCCCATCTGGGCGGACAGTCCATGGCTCGGCGCGTTGTTCGTCGCGTCCGGCGTGTCGACCGGAGCGGCCGCCCTCATCCTGCTCGCGGCGCGGCGCGGGGCGACCGAGCAGGCGCTCGCCCGGTTGTCGGCGTTCGACACCAAGGCGCTCGTCGTCGAGCTGCTCGTGCTCGTCGTGTTTGTGGTGTCGCTCGGCGCGCTGAACAAGGTCTGGGTGAGTTTCTGGGGACTGATCCTGCTCGTCGGCGTGGTGGCGCTCGGGATCCTCGCGCCGCTCTGGCTGCACCTGCAGCGCCGGCCCGTGGCCCGTGCCGCCAGGCTGGTGCTGCTCGGCGGGTTCCTGCTGCGACTCGCCACGATATTCGCGTCCGAGGGAATCGAACACTACCGCGTGACGGCGGGGATGTAGCGTGACCACGACACGCGGCTGGCAGCTCGCCTTGATCCTGACCGGTCTCGCGGCCTGCGCCAGCCCCGAAGCCTCGCGCGCGCGGGGCGGCGGGCCCGGCGCGGATCTGGGAAACCATGACCGTGTCGCCGACCTGCACGCGGGCGCCAAGATGTACTATCGGACGCCCTGCCGCACCGTAAAGGTGAAATGCTCTGGCCCCATGCCCGCTTTCGGCGCGCGCGGAACGTAGACCTGCAGGAGCGGGTGGCCGCGGCCCGCCGCGAGACCCCCGAGTCCGACGCGTGGCTCAAGCTGTTGGAAGCGGCCCTCGGTGAGAGCGAGGACGGCGCCGTGTGGGACGCCGCCGTGCCGGAACCCGCGGCGGAGCGACCCGTCAAGGCGCCCGTGTTGTCCCACGCCCACATCACCCTCAACGGGCGCGCCGCCCGGCGCTGGCTGCGCCAGCTGCTCACGCTGGCGCTCCCGCAGCAGGTGAGGAGAATCGACGGGATCGCATTGCTCGAAGCGGCGCTGCGTTACGACGACGCGGGCCTCGACGCGCTCGCCCAAGAGGCCGGCGCCGACCCTTCGATCCTTCGCGTGGCCGGCCAGATGGCCGTGCTTCCCCTGCTTCAAGCCTGCGCCCGCCGTCTGGCCCGGGAATTGCCGCCCACCTGGTGGGAGGGCTATTGCCCGCTGTGCGGAGCGTGGCCGGTCGTGGCCGAGTACACCGGCCTCGAGCGCAAGCGCCAGCTGCGCTGCGGCCGCTGCGGTGCCGGATGGGCGATTCCCCAGCTGCGCTGCGTGTACTGCGACGAGACGCATCACGACAACCTCGGCTACCTGACGCCCGAGGGGGGCGAGCAGACGCGCAAGATCGAGGTTTGTAACCTGTGCAAGGGCTACCTGAAGGCCGTCACGACGGTACGGGCGCTCGCCCCATGGGCGATTCTGGTCGACGACTTGACGACGGTCCCGCTCGACATCGCGGCGCTGCAACGAGGGTATCGACGGCCGGAGCGGCCAGGCTATTCGCTGGAGTGTCGGATCACGGAGCGACGAGGCTGGGGGAGGTTCGTGGAGGTTGGTGGAGGTTGGTGGAGGTCGCTCCGCCAGGGTGAGGCGTGAACGCCCGCCCGGCGGTCGTGTGCGCCGAGCTGCTCGCCGCGCTCGAGGCGTCGGAAGGGAGGCGGCGGCGCCGCAAGCGCGACACGACGCCGGACGCGATCGGCTTGACGATCAAGCGGGACCTGCTCGAGCGGGCCGTCGCCGCCGACCCCGATCCGGACCGGTTCGAGGAGTGGCTGTACGACCAGTGCCTGGCCGCCGGCGGGAGCGAAGGCGGCGTGCGGGCGATGGCGCTGTCGATCTTCGAAGAGTGGCGCCTGGCCCAGGACGCGACCGCGTTCGGTGACTGGCTCGAGCGCGGCGCGCCGTCGGACGACGCGCTTTCCGATGAAGGGAGATAACACATGCACGTCGTCAGCCCCACCCGCGTGGTACTCAGTGGCATCGTCATCGCAGTCGGCGCCTGCGGCGGGGGAGCCCGCCGGCCATGGCCTCCGGCGGGCCGGCCGCCGGAGGTGGTGAAGCCGATGCTGGTGCCGCCGAGCCCGTACTACATCATCTATTCCCCACCGGTGAACCTGGCGAAGCCGCCGGACACGACCGCTCACGGGCGCAAGGCCGGGAGGTAGCGGCCCGACCGGTGGCTGGCATCGAAGTCCGAAACCTGCGAAAGCACTTCGGAGACCTGCACGCGGTGGACGGGGTGAACCTGTCGATCCGCGACGGGGAGTTCCTCGTGTTGCTGGGCTCCTCGGGCTCGGGGAAGACGACGCTGCTCCGGATGATCGCGGGGCTCGAGCGACCCACGTCGGGCGAGATCCACATCGGCGACCAGCGCGTGGACGGCGACGTGCCCCCGCGGGCCCGCGGCATCGCCATGGTGTTCCAGAGCTACGCGCTCTACCCCCACCGCACGGTGTTCCAGAACATCGCCTTCCCGCTCGAGGCGAGCCGGACCCCTCGCAAACAGATCGAAGAGAAGGTGCGCTGGGCCGCCGACATGTTCAGCATCTCCCGCTACCTCGATCGCTACCCGCGCCAGCTCTCGGGCGGGGAGCGCCAGCGCGTCGCCTTGTGTCGCGCACTGGTGCGCGACCCCAAGGTGTTCCTGCTCGACGAGCCGCTGGCAAATCTCGACGCCAAGCTGCGCAACACGGCGCGCGACGACCTGAAGCGCTTCCAGCGCCAGATCCAGACGACGACCGTGTACGTGACCCACGATCAGGTGGAGGCGATGGGACTGGGCGACCGCATCGTGGTCATGGAGCGCGGCAAGGTGCGGCAGATCGGGACACCGCAGGAGGTCTACGAAGACCCGGTCGACACGTTCGTGGCGACCTTCGTGGGTCAGCCGCCCATGAACTTGCTCGAGGCGCGCGACCCCGCCCTGCCGGTGCGCACGCTGCTGGGGTTTCGCCCGGAGCATTTCCTCCCCAGGAGCGTGTTCGGCCCGAGCGACGACACCCGCCCGTTTCGGTTCGCCGTGCGACGGGTGGAGTATCTCGGCTCCGATCGGTACGTCTACGGCTCGGTGGTCGAAGCCGGCGCCGCTCCGGCCGACGTCACGATCATCGCCAAGCTGCCGGCGACCATCGCGCTGCCCATCCCCGAAGGCGAAACGCACGAATTCGCGGTGCCGCGGCGGGCGCTGCGCTATTTCGACGCCGACACCGGATTGAAGCGCCCGCCATGACGCCACACCGCACCCTGGCCGACCGGGAAGACGTGCTGGGCACCGCCATGCTCGCCCCGGCGCTCATCTATGTGATTCTCCTGGTCGGTGTCCCGTTCGGGTTCGCGATCCTGCTGAGCTTCAGCGATGCCACCGCGGGGAGCCTGCACTTCGGGTGGGCCGGGCTCCGCAATTACGCCGCCATTCTGGGCGACCCGATCTTCCTGCGCGCGCTCCGGAACAGCGCGATCGTCACCGTGGGATCGCAGCTGCTCGTGGTGATCCTCGCGACCGCCGCCGCGCAGGTGCTGCGCGCCGCGTTCCGGGGCAAGCGGTTCGCGCGCTTCGTGCTGCTCCTGCCGTGGGCGGTGCCGGTGTCGCTCGCCGCGATCGCGTGGACGTGGATCTTCGATTCCACGTTCAGCGTGATCAACTGGACCCTCAAGGCCGCGGGCCTGTTGCACGGCTGGCTGTACTGGCTGGGCGACCCGGCGCTGGCGTTGCTCGCCATCATCATCGTGCAGGCGTGGCGGATTTTTCCCTTCGCCACCGTGATCGTGCTCGCCGGGCTGTCGTCGATCCCGCAGGAGATCGTCGAGGCGGCGATCGTCGACGGCGCCGGGTTCTGGCGGCGGCTGTTCCAGGTGGAGCTGCCCCTGTTGTTGCCCGTAGTCGCGGTGGCGGTGCTGTTCGGCGTCGTGTACACCGCCACCGATCTCGGCGTGGTCTACATCCTCACCGGCGGCGGGCCGGCCAACACGACGCACGTGCTTCCCACGCTCGCGTTCCAGCGCGGCATCCAGGGCGCGGACCTGGGCCAGGGCGCTGCGATTGCGGTGTTTCTGCTCCCGTTCCTGATCGTGGTCGCTGTGGCGATGCTCCGCTTGGCGCGCCACACCGAAGTGGGGGCGCGATGAAACGCGTGGCGCTGTACGCCGCGGCCCTCGGCTTCGTGGTGTTCGCCGGATTTCCGTTCTACTGGATGCTCATCACGGCGTTCAAACAGAACCGCGACCTGTACGTGGGGGCGTCGGACTCGGGCCACATCCCCTGGATCTTCAACGATCCGCCTACGCTCGAGCACGTGAAGCTGCTGCTCGGCCAGACAGACTTTCCCCGCTGGGTCCTGAACACCCTGGTCGTCGTCGTCGCGGTGGTGGTCATCACCGTGGCGGTGGCGGTGCCGGCGGGTTACAGCCTGGCCCGGCTGGTAGGCCGCTGGGGCGAGCGGCTGGGGATGGGAATATTCTTCACCTATCTCATTCCGCCGACGCTCCTGTTCGTACCGTTTTCGCGCCTCGTCTCGCTGCTCGGCCTCCAGGACTCGCTCGGCGCGCTGATCCTGATCTATCCGACGATCACGATCCCGTTCTGCACCTGGCTCGTCATGGGGTTTCTCCGCTCGGTCCCATGGGATATCGAGGAGCAGGCGATGATCGACGGCCTCAGTCGCCTCGCGGTGATCCTGAAAGTGGCGCCGCGGCTGATCGTTCCGGGGATCTTGACGGTGGTCGTGTTCACCTTCACCCTGGTGCTGCAGGAGTTCGTATACGCCCTGACTTTCATCAGCTCGGTAGACAAGATGACGGTGAGTCTGGGAGTGCCGATCGCGCTGGTGCGCGGCGACGTGTACCACTGGGGGGCGCTCATGGCGGCCGCGCTGTTCACGAGCATCCCGCTCGCCATCGTCTACAACGCGTTCATGGACCGCTTCATCCAGGGTTTCACGATGGGAGCGGTGAAAGGATAATCGAGACTGAGCGTGCGGGCTCTGGCGCGCCCGGTTGGAGCGCGCGGTAGCCACTTTCTTACGCGAGGGGGTGTCATGCGAACGCGGATGGCATCGTTCTCTACATTCGCCGTCGTCGGCGTCTTGATTCTGGGAGGAGCACGGGCCGCCACGGCGCAGCAGGTGGTTAAGCTGGGAGAGGGGGAGACGCTCACGATCAGCGGATTCATCGACGCGACGCTGTTCAACAACCGCGGGCTGTTCGGCTTTTTCGGGCAAGGACAGAATGCCGAGATTGCGGCCGCTCCAGCCAACCAGCCCGGCGTCAACCAGGGAATCGTCGACGGCGACGTCCGGAACACCCGCCTCAACTTCACCTTCAACGCCCCGCCGGCCCTCGGAAAGTGGGCCCCACGGGCCACGGTCGAGGCCGACTTCTTCGGCGCCTTCAACGGTGTGCCGCCGTACGGAGACGAGCAGCCGCAGTTCCGGATCCGGCACGCGTTCGTGGACCTCTCGAACGGCCGCACGACCCTGCGGATCGGTCAGTTCTGGGCTCCTTTCTTCAATACCGATATTCCGGTCTCGTTGAGCCATATTCCTTTTCCGGTTGGCCTCGGCTCGGGCGGCGTGGTCGGGTGGCGGTTCCCGGGCGTCTTTCTGTATCACGACCTCACGTCGACAAGCCCGCTCAAGCTCCAGATCCAAGTGGCGGCCTTGAAGGGTGCCGGCGTTGCCGCCTCCGGCCGGGATACGACGAATGTCATCGGCCAGGGCGAGGCGTCCGGCGTGCCACAGTTCGAGACCCGGCTCAACCTCGCGAGAAAATTCACGAACGTGAGCTGGAGCGGCTACGTCGTGTATCACATCGACTGGAAGGACCCGAACGGCACGGGCGTCCCGGGATCCAACATCACGGACTGGGGAGTCGAGAGCGGTCACTCGATCGCCGCCGGCAGCTTCACGCTCCACGGCAACTTCTACTACGGGAAGGGACTGGGAACGCAGTTCGCCAATATCCACCAATTTCAGCCGCAAATCCGCGGCTGGGGCGCGTGGGCCCAGGCGGGCTACGACTTCACGTCCCATTGGAGCGTCTGGGCCGACTACGGCATGGACCAGCCGGACTACGCGCGGTTCAACACGGAGACGGGCGGGACTCTTTTGCGTCAGTTGAGCCACACCGGCTCGGCGCTGCTGCGGTTCCGCGCAGGCCGGTACGCGGCCGGTCTGGAGTACTTCCGGAACGTGACCCGGTGGAACACGGGCGTCGCGAGCGCCGATCAGTACGCGCTCAGCGCGCTGTACACGCTCTAAGGAGACCGAGCTCGCAGCGGAGCGAATCGCGCTCCGCTGCGAGCCCGGTGGCTGTATGGACATCGCCTGGCGTCCGACCGAGCGCTATCTCGCCCGCAGCCGGCTGCGCCGCTTCGCCGAGCAACACGGTCACTGCGACTTCGCGTCGCTGTACCGCTGGTCGGTCGACGACCTCGAAGGCTTCTGGCGCGCCGTGGAGCGCGATCTCGGGTTGGTGTGGCGCGCGCCCTACGAGCGCGTGCTCGACGCGTCGCGCGGCGTTCCCTGGACCACATGGTGGGTCGGCGGTCGCATGAACTACGTCGCCACGGCGCTCCGCCACGATCCGTCCCGGACGGCGCTCGTGTTCGAGGGCGAAGCGGGCGAGACGCGGCGACTCACCTACGGCGAGCTCGCGTCCGCGGTGCGCCGCTTCGCAGCCGGCCTGCGCGCGCTCGGCGTCCGCGCCGGAGACCGCGTGGGGATCTTCCTTCCCATGATCCCCGAATGCGCGATCGCGACGCTCGCGGTCTCGGCGATCGGCGCGATCTACACGCCGATCTTCTCGGGATACGCGGCGGAGGCGATCGCGGGTCGGCTGCGCGACTGTGAGGCGAGCGTGCTCATCACCGCTGACGGCTTCCGTCGCCGCGGCCAGGTGGTACCGATGAAGCAGACGGCCGACGCGGCCGCCGACAGAGCAGGCGTCCGCATGGTGATCGTTGCCACGCGGCTCGGCTGCGAGGTGAGCCTGCGCGAGCGCGACGTGTGGTGGGACGACGTGCTGGCACGCGGGAGCGGCGGGGACGACACGCTCGCCGACGTGCCGGCCGAGCACCCGTACATGATCATCTACACGTCCGGCACGACCGGCCGGCCGAAGGGCGCGGTGCACGTGCACGGCGGCTTCCCCGTGAAGGCGGCGCAGGACCTGGCGCACTGCTTCGACCTCCAGGCGGGCGATCTCATGTGGTGGTTCACCGATCTCGGCTGGATGATGGGGCCCTGGCTCATCGCCGGCGGGTTGATCCTGGGCGCGTCGATCCTGCTGTACGACGGCGCGCCGGATTACCCGGACGCCGGTCGGGTCTGGTCGATCGTGGAGCGACATCGCGTGACCCATCTGGGGATCTCGCCCACGGCGATCCGCGGGCTGATGCGCGGCGGCGAGGAACCGGTGCGCGCGCACGACCGATCGTCGCTGTTCGTGCTCGGCTCCACGGGCGAGCCGTGGAATCCCGAGCCGTGGTGGTGGTACTTCGGCGTAGCGGGCGAACGCCGCGCGCCGCTCGTGAATTACTCCGGCGGGACCGAGGTGTCGGGCGGCCTGCTCGGCTGTACGACCTGGACGCCGATCAAACCGACGTCGTTTGCCGGCCCTGTGCCCGGCATCGCCGTGGACGTGGTCGACGAGCGCGGTCATTCCGTGCGCGGCGCGATGGGCGAGCTCGTCGTCCGGAAGCCGTGGCCGGGGATGACGCGCGGTTTCTGGCGCGCGCCCGAGCACTACCTGTCGACCTACTGGCGACGCTTCCCAGACGTGTGGGTCCACGGCGACTGGGCGCGGATCGACGATGATGGATTCTGGTACATCGACGGCCGCAGCGACGACACGCTGAAGGTCGGGGGGAAACGGGTCGGTCCCGCGGAGGTCGAGTCGGCAGCCACGGCGCACCCGGCGGTGCTCGAGGCCGCGGCGATCGGCGTCCCGCACGAGCTCAAAGGCGAAGCCGTGATCGTGTTCGCCGTCCTCCGCCCCGGCCGCGAGTCGTCGGACGCCCTGGCGCGCGAAATCGCGGACAAGGTCATGGAGCTGCTCGGCCGGCCGCTGCGCCCCGACGCCGTCCGCTTCGTGTCGGAGCTGCCGAAGACGCGGAACGCCAAAGTCCTGCGCCGGGTGATTCGCGCCGCGTACCTCGGCAAGGCCGATCTCGGGGATCTGTCGGCGCTCGAGAACCCGGCCGCGGTAGATCGGATCAGGGAGCTCGTTTCGGAAAAGGTGTCCTGAGGGGGAATCGCACATGGTCGACGCTTCCGCTGTGAAGCGCCCGCGCGAGCCCGCGGGGATCCGGCTCGGGCTGGCGATCTCCGACTGGACCGAGCGCTGGTTCCCGGATGCGTTCGTCTTCGCGCTCCTGGGGATCGTCGTCGTATTCGTCGCCGGCCTGCTGCTCGGGCGCAGCCCCGCGCAGATGACGCGCTACTTCGGGGGCGGCTTCTGGTCGCTGATCCCGTTCACGATGCAGATGGCGCTGATCGTCATCTTCGGCTACGTCGTGGCGTCCTCACCGCCGGTCTATCGGCTCGTGCAGTGGCTCGCCACGATTCCGAAGACACCACGGACCGCGGTCGCGTGGATCGCCCTGTTTGCGACCGTCTCGTCGCTCCTGTCGTGGGGGTTCAGCCTCGTGTTCAGCGGGCTTCTGGTCCGCGAGGTGGTGCGGCGCGTCCCGCAGACCGACTATCGCGCCGCGGGCGCCGCCGGCTACCTCGGCCTCGGCAGCGTGTGGGCGCTCGGCCTGTCGTCGTCCGCGGCGCTGCTCATGGCGACCAAGGGATCGATCCCCGCGTCGCTGCTCCCGATCTCGGGCGTGCTGCCGCTCTCGCAGACGATCTTCCTCTGGCAGAGCATCGTCGCGGCGGTCGTCCTCATGGCGGTCTCCGTCCTGGTCGCCTATCTGACGGCGCCGGACGGGCGGACGGCGCGCACGGCGGAGAGCTACGGTATCCGCCCCGAGCCCCTCGAGATCCGCACCCCGGCGCGGCAGCGCCCCGGCGAATGGCTGGAATACAGCCCCCTGCTGACGATTCTCATCGTGATCGTGGGGGTCGCCTACCTCGTGCAGCTGTTCGCCTCGAAGGGCGGGGGGATCGCGGCGGGCATCGCGCAGGCGCTCGACCTGAACACCTACAACTTCATCTTCTTGCTCGCCGGACTGCTGCTGCACTGGCGGCCGCGGCGGTTTCTCGAGGCCGTCACGCGATCCGTCCCCGCGACGGCAGGCGTGCTCATCCAGTTCCCGTTCTACGCGGGGATCTTCGGCATGATCACCGGCACCGCGAGCGACCCGTCGCCGATCTCACAGTGGCTCGCCGGGCTGTTCGTCCGTGTCTCGGACACGAACGGCTATCCGATCCTGGTGTCGATCTACTCGGCCGTGCTCGGTCTGTTCGTGCCTTCGGGCGGGAGCAAATGGGTGATCGAAGCGCCCTATCTGCTTCAGGCCGCGAACGAGCTGAAGGTGAACCTCGGCTGGGTGGTGCAGATGTACAACGCCGCGGAGGCGCTCCCGAACCTCGTCAACCCGTTCTGGATGCTGCCGCTGCTCGGGCTGCTGGGCGTGCGGGCACGCGACCTCGTCGGCTACGCGGCGGTGCAGCTGCTCGTACACCTTCCGGTGGTCTTGTTGCTGATGTGGCTGTTCGCGAGGACCCTGCCGTACGTCGCCCCGGCGGTGCCGCCGTGACCTTGCGGCGTCGGCGCCACGCAACGACCTTCTCGCGCCATGAACGGCCGATGCAGCAGAGCGCTCCCGCTCCGCTGCGCGCGTTGTCCCACAGGTATATTTGAGGAGAGATCCATGGCACAGCGGAAGAGGATCGATCGACGCGAATTCGTGGCCGCGACGACCGGAGCGGCCGCGGCGGTCGCTCTCGGCCCCACGATCTGGACCAGACGCCCGCAGAAGACGCTCAAGATTTTGCAGTGGAGTCACTTCGTCCCCTCCTACGACGTCTGGTTCGACAAATACGCCAAGGACTGGGGCACCGCCAAAGGCATCGACGTGACGGTGGATCACATCTCCCTCGCCGACCTGGGGACGCGCGCCAACGCCGAGGTCGCCGCGCAGCAGGGCCACGACCTGTTCCAGTTCCTCTCGCCCCCCGGGGCCTTCGAGGAGCAGGTGCTCGACATGGGAGACCTGGTGCAGGAGGCCGAGCGCCAACACGGCCCCCTGCTCGACCTGTGCAAGCGCAGCACCTACAACCCGGTGACGCGCAAGTGGTTCGGCTTCAGCGACAACTACGTGCCCGATCCCGGCGACTACCTCAAGAGCGTGTGGACCGAGATCGGGATGCCCAACGGACCCGTCACCTGGGAAGACCTCGTCAAGGCGGCGCCGGAGATCAAGAGCAAGCACCCCGAGATCCAGATTCCGATCGGCGTCGGGATGTCGCAGGAGCTGGACACCAACATGGCGACCCGTGCCATGCTGTGGTCGTTCGATGGCTCGATCCAGGACGCGAACGAGAACGTGGTGCTGAAATCAGATCATGCGCTCGCGGCCCTGGAGTTCGGCATGCGGCTCTTCAAGGCGGGCATGAACCCGGCGGTGTTGAGCTGGAACGCCGCCTCGAACAACCAGGCGCTCAACGCCAAGCAGACCGCCTACATCCTCAACTCCATATCCGCCTATCGCACGGCGCAGGACAACAAGCTCCCGGTGGCGGACGACATCTTCTTCGTGCCTGCGCTCAAGGGGCCCCGTGGCACGGGGTGGGCGAGCGAGCACGTGATGGGGATCTATGTGATCTGGAAGTTCGCGCAGAGCCCCGACCTGGCGCGGCGGTTTCTCATCGACCTCGTCGCCCATTACCGCGACGCGGTTCTCGGGAGCAAGCTGTACAACTTCCCGTCGTACACGGGCTCGGTGGCGGACCCCGGCGTGCCGCTCGCCCAGAAGCCCGCCTCGGGCAGCAAGTGGCTCGAGCAGGTGACGGCGAGCGATCCGTTCGGCTCGACCCCGCCCTCCAAGCTCAAGCCGATCAGCACGGCGCTCCAGTGGGCTACGAATATCGGGCATCCCGGACCCGCCAACCCGGCGGAAAGCGAGATCTTCGACACGTTCGTCCTGCCCACCATGTTCGCCAACGCGGCGACGGGACGGATGAGCCCCAAGCAGGCGCTGGACGAGGCGCACCAACAGGCGAAGAAGATCTTCGAGAAGTGGCGCCAGCGGGGCCTCGTCGCGGGAGGCTCGGGGGACACCTAGGCATGACGGCGGCGGCCATCCCGTCCGAGCGCGCCACGCCGCGCGTGGCGATCCTCCCGTGGTACGTCGCCGCGACGCTCGTCGCGGCGACGAGCGCGAAGGTCGGCATCATCTGGGACATCTCGTGGCACCGTTCCATCGGGCGCGACACGTTCTGGACGCCCGCCCACATGGCGATCTACTTGGGCGGCGTGCTCGCCGGGTTCTCGTGCGGCTGGCTGGCGCTGCGCACTACGTTCGCCGGACCGGCGCAGGCGCGCGCGGCGAGCGTGCGCTTCTGGGGGTTCCACGCGCCGCTCGGCGCGTGGCTCGGCATCTGGGGCGCCCTGGCGATGATCACGTCGGCGCCGTTCGACGACTGGTGGCACAACGCGTACGGACTCGACGTCAAGGTCCTGTCGCCGCCACACGTGATCCTCGCGCTCGGCATCTGGGCGATCCAGCTCGGCAGTCTCTTCCTCGTACTGGCGCTCCAGAACCGCGCGTCGGACGAGCAGCGCCCGCCGCCCTACGGCGTGCTCGCGGCCTACCTGGTGGGAATCCTGCTCCAGAACGCCACCACCCTCACCATCGAGCAGCTCGGGTTCCCGAACGTCGCCCACAGCGCGCTCTATTACAAGATCGCGGCGTGCGCGTTGCCCTTGCTGCTCGTCGCAGGAGCCCGCGCCGCCCGCCTGCGCTGGCCCGCCACGACCGCGGCCGCGGCCTACATGCTCATCTCGCTCGTGATGATCTGGATCCTGCAGCTCGCGCCGGCGACGCCGAAACTCGCCCCCGTGTTCAACCCGGTGACCCACATGGTGCCCCCGCCCTTCCCGCTGCTGCTGGTCGTCCCGGCGCTCGCGATCGACTTGGTGATGCGCCGGGTGGGCCCGGGTCGCGATTGGCTGCTCTCGCTACTCGTGGGACTGGCGTTCTTGCTCGTGTTCTTCGTCACGCAGTGGTTCTTCACCGAATTCCTGCTCACACCGCACGCGCGCAACTTTATCTTCGGCGCGGACCAGTGGGATTACTCGAGCCGCCTCGGCCCCTGGCGGTATCGGTTCTGGCGTGCCGACACCGACCCGGTGACGCCGCGGGCGCTGGCCCTCGCGGCGCTGCTCGCCGTCGCCTCCGCGCGGATCGGCCTGTGGTGGGGGAACTGGATGGCGCGGATCCGACGATGAGCCGCGCCGGCCGGCTGCTCGCAATCGGTGCTGTCGCACTCGTCGCATCGGCACACGTGGGCAGTCCCGACACCTACTTCGAAGGATCCGCCGGACCCTACGCGGTGCGCGTGATCGTGCGCAACCCGGGCGTCGTGCCCGGGCTCGCACAGATCACGGTACGACTGCTGGGCCCGCCGGCCCCCCGCGCCGTGCATCGCGTCCTCGTGCTCCCTGTCTATTGGGATCCGACGACCGCCGCGCCCCCGCCTCCCGATGTCGCCGAGCGCGTCCCCGGCGACTCGACGGCGTACAGCGCGGCGCTGTGGCTGATGGCGGGCGGGTCCTACAGCGTGCAGGTGACGGTCGAGGGGGATGCGGGCACCGGCACGGCCCTGGTCCCCGTGATGGCCGTCGCCACGCGCCGGCTCGCCCTCGCGAAGCCGCTTGGCATCGCGCTGCTCGGTCTCGGGGCGTTCCTCTTCGCGGGGGCCGTCACCATCATCGGCGCGGCGGTGAAAGAGAGCGGGCTCGAGCCCGGCGCCGAGCCCGACGCGCGACGCACACGGCGCGCCCGCCTTGCCATGGCCGGGGCGGCCCTGGTGCTGGCCCTCGGCTTGTTGGGTGGTCGGGCGTGGTGGACCGGCGTCGACGCCGCTTACCGCACCGGACTGTACCAGCCGGTGCACGCCACCGCCACCGCCCGCTCCACCGGCAGCGGGCGCGTCCTGCGACTCGCGATCGACGATACGACGTGGACCGATGCCAAGCGCCAGTGGACGCCGCTCGTGCCCGACCACGGGCATCTGATGCACCTCTTCCTGGTGCGCGACTCGAGCCTCGACGGGTTCGCGCATCTGCATCCGCTCCCCCTCGATTCCACGAAGTTCGAGGCGGCCCTGCCGCCGCTCGCGGCGGGCCGCTACCGCGTCTACGCCGACATCGTGCACGAGAGCGGCTTCGCGGAGACGCAGGTCGCGACCGTCGCGATGGGCGCGCCGGGGAGCACCTGGCGACCGTCCGATCCCGATGATGCCTGGATGTCGGGAAATGGGAAGGGGGAAACGGGAAACGTCTCGGACCTCGCCGACGGCTCGACGATGGTCTGGGACCGGAGCGCGGCGCCTATCCTCGTAGACGGGGACGCGCCGCTACGCTTCGTGGTGACCGATCCGCGGGGCCGGCCGGCGAGACTCGAGCCGTACATGGGCATGGCCGGCCATGCGATGATCGCACGCAACGATGGGCAGGTGTTCGTCCATCTCCACCCCGCCGGCACGATCTCCCTGGCGGCGCTCGAAACGTTCGTCTTGCGACAGCCGGGAGATACGGTCCGCGGAGCGTTGTTGAAGCGGCTGGGGGCGATGCAGACGGGAATGGGGGAACCGCGCGATGTCGGGTCGGGCGTCATCTCCTTCCCCTACGCTTTCCCCAAACCGGGCCAGTATCGGATCTGGGTCCAAGTCAAGCGTGCGGGGCGCATCCTCACGGGCGCGTTCGGCACGGAGGTGGGTACCGCGCGGCCCGCCGCTCCGTGACCCGCCACTCGTGCGGCTTGGCGGCACGTGTGTTGCAGCACCCACCGATTGACAAGTGCTCGCTCCCACCTGAGGTTGATTCGAGCGTGCTGTGACGACGAGCGTCATGCGGACACTGCGCAATCATATCGGCGGCGAGTGGGTCGACTCCTCGGCCAGCGACTGCTTCGAAATCATCAACCCCGCCACGGCGGAGCCGCTCGCGCGGGCGCCGCTGTCGACGGCGCGTGACGTCGATCAAGCGGTCGCCGCCGCCCGGGCGGCGTTCCCCGGCTGGCGCGCCGTCCCCCCGGTGGTGCGGGCGCGCCATTTATTCCAGCTGAAGGACGTGCTGGAGCGGCACTTCGACGAGGTCGCCGGCACCATCACGCGCGAGAACGGCAAGACGCTCGCTGAAGCCCGGGGCTCGCTGCGCCGCGGCATCGAGAACGTGGAGCACGCGTGCGGCATCCCCACCCTGATGATGGGGCGGACGCTGGAAGACGTCGCCGCGGGCATCGATTGCGAATACGTCCGCCAGCCGCTCGGCGTGTTCGCCGCGGTCACCCCGTTCAACTTTCCCGCGATGGTCCCCATGTGGTTCTGGCCGTACGCCATCGCCGCCGGCAACACATTCATCCTGAAGCCGAGCGAGCAGGTGCCGCTCACGGCGACCCGCCTCGCGGAGCTGGCGCAGGAGGCCGGCCTGCCGCCGGGCGTCCTCAACGTGGTGCACGGCGGGAAGGAAGCGGTCGACGCGCTGCTCGCGCATCCCGACGTCGCCGGAATCTCGTTCGTGGGCTCCTCGGCCGTCGCCCGGCACGTCTACGAGCAGGCGGCGAAGCACGGTAAGCGTGTCCAGGCCCTGGGCGGCGCGAAGAACCACGTCGTCGTGCTGCCCGACGCCGACCTCGACCGGGCCGTGACCAGCGTGAGCGAGTCGCTGTTCGGGTGCGCGGGCCAGCGCTGTCTGGCGGGGAGCGTGGTGGTCACGACGGACCAGGCGTATGCCCCGTTCCGCGATCGCCTGCTCGGGGCGGCGAAGAATCTCCGGCTCGGCTACGGTCTGGATGCCGGAGTGACCATGGGCCCGGTCGTTTCGGGACGGCACAAGGAGCGCGTGCTCTCCTACGTCGAAGCCGGCCGACGCGACGGCGCCGAGCTGTTGCTCGACGGGCGCGCCACGCGGGTGGAGCGGTATCCCCGGGGCCACTTCGTCGGCCCGACCGTGTTCGACGGCGTGCGGCCCGAGATGACGATCGGGCGGGAGGAAATCTTCGGACCGGTGGCCAGCGTCACCCGCGTGGCCGATCTGGACGAAGCGATCGCCGTGATCGAGCACTCGAGTTACGGAAACGCGACGTCGATTTTCACCAGCTCGGGCAGGGCGGCTCGCGAGTTCCGCTACCGGGTGGGGGTGAGCATGATCGGGGTGAACCTCGGCGTCGCCGCGCCGATGGCGTTCTTTCCGTTCGGCGGGACGAAAGGCTCGTTTTTCGGGGACTTGAAGGCGCACGGCCAGGACGCGATCGAGTTTTACACCGACAAGAAGGTGGTGATGTCGCGCTGGTGAGCCAGCGCTAGCGCACCGCCAGCGGCGCCGGGTGGCGTACGCTGCCGTCCTCGGCTTTCGTCGCGACGTCGAGCGAGTCCCGGTCCCACATCACCACGGTCACCAGGTCGCGGGATGCGGCGAAGGTCTCGAGGTCCATGGTCGACAGGCCGCGCTCCTTGATGGGGCGCCCGGCGGAGTCGGCACGATAGGGGTGCGTGTGGAACGTGCCGACGAGCCGGGCGACGCCGTCGCACTTCCCGGCCACGGCGAACTGCAGCTGTCGCAGGTCCGCCGCCGGCTGCAGCCGGCGCACGAACAGCGTGTCGCCTACCACCTCCCCTTCGAGACACCCGAGATACTCGCGCTGCGTCGGCCTGCCCGTGCCGAGCAGCTGCGTCAGGGTATTCTGGCCGGCGAGCTCGTCCCAGTGGCGGTTGTTCTCGAGCCAGAGGTCGCTCATCACGCCCCGCACCGCCGCGGGTAGGATGACGACGTGAAACGGCGGCGACAGCGCGAGCCACGCGAGCACGCCGGCGAGCGGCATGCTCATCGTTTCCGTCTCGCGTACGTTCCCACGAGCTGGGCCGTCCCGAGCGTGTGCCCCTGCATCGCCGTCTCGAGGTCTTTCTTTCGCGCGGCGGGCCGCGGCTGCAACGTGACATCGAGCGCGTACAACGTGAAGCAATAGCGGTGCGCGGGCCCCGGCGGCGGACACGGTCCGCCATAGCCGGGGCGCTGGAAGTCGTTGCGCCCCTGACGCGCACCACCCAGGTCGAGCGTCTCGACTTTGGCGATGTTCTCGGGCAGCTCCGCGGTGGCGGCAGGCAGGTTGTACAGCACCCAGTGGACCCACGTCCCGGCCGGGGCGTCGGGGTCGTCGGCGATCAGCGCGAAGCTCACCGTCCCCGCGGGCGCGCCGCTCCAGGCGAGCGGCGGTGAGACGTCCGCCCCGTCGCACGTGTGCTTGACGGGAACGGCCGATCCTTCGGTGAAAGCGGTGCTGGTGAGCGAGAACTCCATGGCAGTTGATACGCGAATGGGCGACTCATGGTTCACCCAAAAAGCCAAACCCGGGGCAGGAACTGCTCCCCGGGTTGACCGGTCGGGCGAAGTGGGCCGTCGACACTTCGGCCGCGACCTCAGCGACGCGGGACAAGCTAGTGCAGCGCGGACGCACGCGGGTGGGGGCACGGTGCTGGGCGTGTCAGAAAACGGTCAAACCGCAGGCGCTGCGTGAGGCGACGGGGTTAGCTTGAAACTCCCCGAAATCGGGTGCATTTCTCGACCGTCCCATGCGCTCCGACACCCGTTCACCCCGTCCTCGCGGCCTGTTCATCGCCGCGCTGCTGCTGCTCACGCTCGCGCTGGCGGGCGCGATCGCGCTGCAGGCGTACCGGAACTTCCTCGGTCATAAGGCTACCGCCGAGCGCGTGTTGCACGACTACGCGCGGCTCGCCGCCGCGCGGTTCGCAAATCGAACCGAGATGAACTTCTACTATGACGCCTTCTCGCCGGCACTCGACGCGCTGACGCGGGCCAAGGCCGGTCACCCGGACTCCCCTCTCCCGACACCGAGCCAGTTACCCGCAACCACCCAACCGCACGCCACCGATTTCCGTAAATTCGCCCGCTACACGTTCCGCTATGAACTCCGAAGCAGGCGCCTCGAGACGGCGGGCGCGACGCCGTCCGCTCCGGTGCGCAAGTGGCTGCGCGACACCCTGCCGGTCCACAGCCGGACCATCTATGACCCGAAGGAGCACGTGGGCGCGATCATGCGCACGGTGGACGGGATGTCGCGCGCGATCGTCTACACGGTCGTGAACGACAAGGCCGGTGCCGCGCGGGCCGTGGTCGGCCTCGAGGAAGACCCCCGAGCGTTGGAGCCGCTGTACGCGGCTGAGAAAGACCAGTATCCGATGTTGCCGCGGGCCTTGATCGGCGGCGTCGCGGAGGACTCGTTCGGCTCCGCAATCGTGACGGAGGCGGACGGCGTGGAGTTGTATCGCTCGCCGGTGCAGTACGCGCCCACGTTCGCGGCGCGAGACTCGTTCGAGCACCCGATGATGGGCGCCATTCGCGTGCAAGTCGCCCTCCGCCCCGACCTGGCGCCGAAGCTCGTGATCGGGGGCATGCCCCGCTCGAACCTGCCGATGCTCCTCTCCCTGCTCGCGGTGACCGCGGGCCTGGTGGTGGCCGCCCTGCTGCAGCTGCACCGGGAGTCCGAGCTGTCGCGGCTGCGCGCCGATTTCGTGTCCGGCGTCTCGCACGAGCTGCGGACGCCGCTGGCCCAGATCCGGATGTTCTCCGAGACGCTGCTGCTCGGCCGGGTGCGGACCGATGAGGAGCGCGTGCGCTCGCTCGAGATCGTCGATCAGGAGGCACGCCGCCTCACGCACCTGGTGGAGAACCTGCTGCACTTCTCCCGCTCCGAGCGGCAGGCCACGCGGCTGTCGCCGACGGCGGCGCCGCTCGCCCCGCTGGTGCGGGAAGCGGTCGAGGCTTTCGCCCCGCTCGCGGCGGCGCGCGGCGTCGCGTTCCGCACCGAGCTCAGCGACGGACTGGTCGCCCCGGTCGACGCCGAGGCGCTGCGCCAGATGCTCGTGAACCTGCTCGACAACGCCGTCAAGTACGGGCCGGCCGACCAGACGATCACCGTGGGTCTGGACGCAGGCGACGCGAAGGCGCTGATCCGGGTGGAGGATCAGGGGCCCGGGATCCCGGCCGCGGACCGCGAGCGCATCTGGGACCGGTTCTGGCGGCTGGAGCGGGACCGCGGCTCCGCCGTGGCGGGGACCGGTATCGGCTTGTCGGTGGTGCGCGAGCTGGTGGCGCTGCACGGCGGCCGAGCCTGGGCGGAAGAGGGGGGCGGCGGAGCCGGGGCCCGCTTCGTCCTGGAGCTGCCGCTCGCCGGCCAAGCGCAGGCCGCACCGGGCGGCGCCCCGATGCGGGCCGACCTCGGAGCCACGGCATGACACGGATTCTCGTCGTCGAGGACAATCCCGATCTCGCGTACGGCCTGCGCAACAACCTCGAGATCGAGGGCTACGAGGTCGAGGTCGTCGAGGATGGGAGCGAGGGCCTGACGCGGGCGCGGGCCGGCGGCCCCGACCTGATCATCCTGGACCTGATGCTGCCCGGCCTGGACGGCTACCGCGTGCTGCGCGCGTTGCGCGACGAGGGGCGCCGCATGCCGGTTCTCATCCTCACGGCCCGGGGCGAGGAGGCGGACAAAGTCCGCGGGCTGCGGCTCGGCGCGGATGACTACGTCACCAAGCCGTTCGGCGTCCTGGAGCTGCTGGCGCGCGTGGAGGCCCTGCTCCGCCGCACCGCGCCGAGTGGCGGCGGCGCCGCCCCTCCGGAGCACTTCGGCTCGATCGAGGTGATCCCCGCCTCGCGCACGGTGCTGCGCGACGGCCGACCGGTCGGGCTCACCCCGAAGGAGTTCGATCTGCTGCTGGCGCTGCTGCAGCGGCGTGGGGCCGTGGCGACGCGCATGGAGCTGCTCACCGAGGTGTGGGGCTACAGCGCGGCGGTGCTGAGTCGCACCGTGGACACACACGTCGCCGAGCTGCGCCGCAAGCTCGAAGCGGACCCCGCCGCGCCACGGCACATCCTCACGGTCCGCAAGGCCGGCTACCGGCTGGAGAAGTAGTCCATGACGCTCCCCGCCGCCCTTGTTTGATCCTCGCCGCTGGCAGGCCCAGCGTCGCTGATGCGGCGGGCTGGGTGGGTCGCGCGATGGTGCGGCACCATAGGGCTCGCGCTGCTCGCCGCCCCCGTGAGGCCGTGCCCCGCGCAGGCCGGCTCGGACACGGCGGTCACGGTGTACGGCTTCCTGCAAGCAGGTGACTCCGGCCGGTGGACCCTCCTGCTCCCGCAGCCCGTGACTGCCGCCGGTCGGCACATCGGCCTGCTGGCCGCCGCGGACGCCGGCGCCCGCTGGGCAAGAATGGACGGCCGCTTCGTGGAGGTCGCCGGTCGGGTGACGCTCTCCCCCGCCGTCCCCGGAGGGGCGGGTATCGCGATCGAGCGCCTGCGGGAGTTGGAGCCCCCCGGCACACGACGGAACACGGTCCAGCTGTCCTTCTCGCAATTGGCGGTCGTGACCCTCGCCGCCATCCCGAACCGTTTCGCGTGGCGCGCCGACGATGGCCAGCCGACCGGCGTGCAGCCCCTGTTGATGTACACGGTCTACAATCACGGCCAGACACAGCTCGACTTCATGCTCCCGACCAACGACGTCGTGTGCGTACGCGTGCAGCGCGACAATGACCGCGGTAGCGGGGCCGACAACGGCGGCTGGCACACGTCCCTGCCCGCGCCCACCGGCAACCGCGAGCGCATCGTCATCCGGCTGGGCGGCCTGTTGCGCCGCTTCATTCCGATCCCGCCCGATGCCGCGCCGGTCGCCGGCCGCTACGTCGCGAACGTGACTCTGTGCGGGGTCGCGGACTATCGGGTGGAGACCCCGTTCGAAGTCGTCAATCCCTGAGCTCCAGGAGCGAAGCGGTCTGTCGCAGGACCGAGGGCCCTTGTACTGTTCTCCCCCATGAGCGACGCGTCGCCGCCGAAGCAATACACCATCGGGCTCGTACAGATGGCGATGTCCGCCGATCCCGCCGCGAACCTCGCCAAGGCGATCGCGAAGGTCGCAGAGGCCCGAGCGGCGGGCGCCGCGCTGGTGTGCCTCCCGGAGCTGTTTCGCTCGCAGTACTTCGCACAGCGCGAGGACGCGGCCCTGTTCGATCTCGCCGAACCGGTGCCGGGGCCCAGTACCGAGGCGCTGGGGCGGGCGGCACAACGGGCGGGCGTCGTCGTGATCGCGCCCCTGTTCGAGCGTCGCGCTCCCGGTCTGTACCACAACAGCGCCGCGGTAATCGACGCGGACGGCCGCCTGGTCGGGGTCTACCGCAAGATGCACATCCCGGACGACCCCGCGTACTACGAGAAGTTCTACTTCACGCCGGGAGATCTCGGATTCCGCGCGTTCGACACGCGCGTCGGACGCATCGGCACGCTGGTATGCTGGGATCAGTGGTATCCCGAAGGCGCCCGGCTCACCGCGCTGCAGGGCGCCAACGTGCTGTTCTATCCCACGGCGATCGGCTGGCACCCGGCCGAGAAGGACACCCACGGGAAGGAGCAGCTCGACGCGTGGCGCACCATCCAGCGCAGCCACGCGATCGCGAACGGGTGCTACGTGGCGGCGGTAAACCGGGTCGGCCGCGAGCGCCCCGAAGGCACTGCGACGGAGGGACTCGAGTTCTGGGGATCGTCCTTCATCGCCGATCCGTTCGGCACCGTCGTGGCGGAGGCACCGGCTGACCGGGAAGCGATCGTCCTCGCGCAGGTGGATCTCGCACGGATCGAGGAGGTGCGGCGCGGCTGGCCGTTCCTGCGGGACCGCCGCATCGACGCCTACGGCGGGATCGTCAGTCGCTATCTCGGCGACGCGTCGTAGCCGGCGTGAAGACTCCCGCCTCCCTCGGGCTTCACATGCCCGCCGAGTGGGAACGGCACCACGCCACATGGATCGGCTGGCCCCACAACGCGAGCGACTGGCCCGGCCGCCTGGGGCCGATCCCCTGGGTCTACGCCGAGATCGTCCGCAAGTTGACACCGGGCGAGATCGTGCGGGTGCTCGTGAACTCGGCCGCGCACCAGCGCAAGGCGCGGAGCGTACTGGAGCGGGCGGGCGTGGACGGCGGCCGGGTGGAGTTTTTCCGCTTTCCGACCGATCGCGGCTGGACCCGCGACTTCGGGCCGTTGTTCGTGCGCCGGACGGGGGGGGGCCCGCGGCCCGACGTGGCGATCGCGCGGTTCCGCTTCAATGCGTGGGCCAAGTATCCCGATTGGAAGAAAGACGACCGCATCCCGGAGCGCGTTGCCGCGCGGCTCGAGCTGCCGCTCGTTCCCGCGCGCGTCGGGGGGGCACGCCGAGAGGTGGTGCTCGAGGGCGGGAGTATCGACGTCAACGGCCGGGGCTCGCTCCTTACGACGGAGCAATGCCTGCTCGACCCCACGGTGCAGGTCCGCAACCCGGGCCTGTCGCGCTCCGAGCTCGAGGCGGTACTGCGGGAGTACCTCGGGGCGACGAACGTCCTGTGGCTAGGGGCCGGCATCGCGGGAGACGACACCCACGGGCACGTGGACGACGTGTGTCGCTTCCTCAATCCTGGCACTGTCGTGCTGTGCCGGGAAACCGACCCGCGGGACGTGAACTACCGACCCCTCGCGGAGAACCGCGAGCGGCTCGAGGGCATGCGTCTCGAGGACGGCTCCAAGATCGAAGTCGTCGATCTTCCCATGCCCGCGCCGCTGTATTTCGCCGGCCAGCGCCTGCCGGCGAGCTACGCGAACTTCTACATCGCCAATGCGGCCGTGCTCGTTCCGACGTTCAACGATCCGAACGACCGGGCGGCGCTCGGAGTGCTCGCCGAGCTGATCAAGGATCGGCCGGTGGTGGGCATACATGCGGTGGATTTGGTGTGGGGGCTCGGCACCCTTCACTGTCTCACGCAGCAGGAGCCGGCACTCCACGCCGCGGGATTGTGAATCCCCGGGCTGGCGCCCGGGGCAAACGGGAGGGAGTACTATGGCCTCTACTACTCCGCGGTTCGGCCTCTCCTCGATCGGTCAAATCTTCGTCCGCGCGAAGGACCTCGATCGCGCCGTCCGCTTCTACCGCGACACGCTCGGCATGCCGTTCCTCTTTCAGGTGCCCCGCATGGCTTTCTTCCAGTGCGGCGCGACGACGGTCATGCTCGGGCTCGCCGAGACAGCCGAGTTCGATCACGCGGCATCGCTGCTCTACTACCTCGTCCCCGACATCGCGCTCGCGCACGCGACGTTGCGTGATCGGGGCGTGGATTTCATCACCCAGCCGCATCTCGTGCACCGGGCGCCGGACTACGAGCTCTGGCTGGCCGACTTCCGCGACACGGAAGGAAACGTGCTCGCCCTGATGGACCGGAAGCGGCCCTCATAGCCGCGCTGGCTCGGGCTTCCGGGAGTGGGTATCGTTCGGAACGATTCCCGGAACCAGAGCCCGCCGATGATCTCTTCTCACCGCCACGCGCTGTTCGCGGCGCTGCTCGCCGCGGCCTGTCGGGCCGGCCCCCCGGCGCCTGCTCCCGCACCGGCGCTGCCGGCGCCCGGCGCGGCGCCGTCCGATACGACCTGCCGCATCGCGCCCGGCCCCGCGTCGAAGCGCGACACAGTTGAGGTCGCACTCGCCGAGCCCATCGACCCGGCGCATGCTCCCCTGGCGCGCAACGACGCCGAGCGGTTCGTGTTCGCGGAGCTGTACGAGACGCTGATTCGCGTGGACTGCGCGGGGCGAGTGCTTCCCGGGCTCGCCCAGTCGTGGGAGGGATCGGGAGACCGCTGGACCTTCACGCTGCGGGACGACGCCCGCTTCTGGGACGGTGCACCGGTAACGGCTCGCGACGTCGTCGCCGCCTGGCGGGCGCACGACTCGACGTTCGCGCAGTCCGCCACCGTCCTGAGCGACCACACCATCGCCGTGCGGCCGCCGGCGGCGCCGTTCCAGCCGCTCGCCGACCCCGCGCTCGCGGTGACGAAGCGGGCCCCCGGAGGCGATTGGCCCATCGGCACGGGCGGCCACTGGGTGAGCGAGACCGACGCGGCGGGCGTCCTGTCGGCGGTGCCGGTGCGGCGCGGCGCCCTGCCCGTCCTCCGGGTCGCCACCCTCCCGGCCGGCCGCACGCGCGACGCGCTCGACCAGGGGTCGGACCTGGTGATCACCGGCGACCCCACCGTGCTCGAGTACGCCGCCACGCGACCGGGGTACGTCGACATTCCGCTCGACTGGAACCGCACGTACGTGCTGCTCGTGCCCGGACACCCCGACGGCCTCGCCGACATCCGGCGCGAGAGCCTGCGCGACGCCGTGCACCTCGACGCCCGGCCGGCCGAATGGGCCGGCGGCCGCTTCTGGCTCGCGGATCTGGAGGCGTGCGGGTTGCCGATGATCCGCGACACGACCGTGTCCGCCCCCCGGCGCCAGCACGTCGTGTACGATCAGGCCGACCGGAACGCCGCCGACCTGGCCGCGCGTCTCGTCGGTCTGGGGGCGCTGGGGAATCGCGCCGCGGCAACGGGGCTCGCGACGGCCGCGTTCACGGCCGCGCTGCGGGCGGGCGGCGACGCCGCGTACGTGGTGCCGATCCGGCGCCGGGTGTTCGACGTCTGCCGGGCGGCGCTGGAGCTGCCGCCCTGGAGTTGGACCGGTACCGTGGAGCCGTTGCTGGACGTCCGCCCCCACGCCGTGGTGCGCCGGGGCCTCCCTCCCCTGCAGGTCGACTGGGACGGCACGCCCCACGTCCTCCCGCGATGACATTCCGGACCCGCATCCTCGTCGGGTTCGGCGTGGTCGTATTCGTGCCCCTCGCGGTCTTCGGGGTACGCGTGCGTACCGAGATGGCCAGCCGCCTGACGGCCGAGTACCAGCAGCGCGTCACCACGCTGGCGGCGGTGATCCGCGCCCACCTGACCCGGGACGGTGCCGCAATCGCGCGCCGGCTCGACGCCCTGACCAACGCCATTGCGGCGGACAACCGGTTCCGAGCGGCGGCGCTTCAGGGGGGTGACCGCACCTACCTGCTTGACTATGCGGGCGGAGCGATGCGGTTCGCGGGCTTGTCGATGCTGCAGATCCAGGACGATCAGGGCCGCATCGTGAGCTCGGGGCACTTCCGCAACGAATACGACCGGCTCGAGCCCGCGCTGCCCCGCGCGCTCGCCGCCGCGCAGGGCGGCATCGCGCTCATCCGGGCGCGTACGCCCGAAGCGCCGATGCTCGCGATCGCCCGCCTCGACTCGCTGCGCCTGGCCGGCAGGCGATTCACGCTGGTCGGTGGGATCGCGCTCGACTCCTCGTACCTCGCTGCACTGACGCCGGACTCCGAGCTCGTGGTCGCCGTGCGCCTGCCCACCGACAGCGTTCCCGCGGCCGCGTCCGCCGCAGCGGTGCTGAGCGAGGTCTCGCTGCCGTTCGTGCTGGAGAGCGATTCGGGGGGCGTGCTGCGTCCGGCACGCATCGTCGTGAGCCATTCGCTCGGGTCCGTCACCGCGCTGCGCCGGGGGGTCGACGTGGCGTTCCTCGCCGCGGTGCTCTTGGCCGGCGCGATCGCGCTGCTCTTGGGCGGCTGGTTGTCGCTGCGCATCAGCCGGCCGCTCACCGCGCTCGCCCGCAAGACCGCGCAGATCGACATGGACCGGCTGGACGTGGCCTTCGACAGCGAGCGCGCCGACGAGATCGGGGCGCTCAACCGGCTGCTCGGGACGATGACCGAGCGGCTCCGCGCCGGAGCAGCCAACCTGCGGGAGGCGGAGCGGCGAATCGCCATGGGCGATCTCGCCCGTCAGGTGAATCACGACATCAAGAACGGCCTCACGCCCATCCGCAATGTGTTCCGGCACTTCACGGAGACCGCCACGACCGAGCCCGACCGACTCACCGCGGTGTTTCGGGAGCGCCAGGGGACCGTAGAGGCGAGCATCTCGTATCTCGAGAACCTCGCCGGCAACTACGCCCGCCTCTATCCGGCGCCGGCGCGCGAGCCGTGCGACGTGACCCAGGTCATCCGGGAAACAATCGGGCGCCTGGGCGCCAGCGCAGCCGTCGAGCTGCGGGCGGACCTGGCCGACAACCTCCCCCTCGTCTGTACCGACCAGCTCGTGCTGCGGCGCATCCTCGAGAACCTCGTCGGCAACGCGGTGGACAGCCTCGAGGCCCGCCCCGGCACGGTGACGATCTCGGCCGTGGCGGGCGCGCCCACGAACGGCCGGCCCACGGTCCGCATCACCGTCGCGGACACGGGCAAGGGGATGACGCAGGTCGAGCTGGATCGCGCCTTCGACGACTTCTATTCCACCAAGCCCGGCGGCACGGGTCTCGGCCTGTCGATCGTGCGCCGGCTCGTGCTGGACGCGAACGGTGTGCTGCGGGTGGAGACGCAACCGGGCGCGGGGAGCCGCTTCATCGTGGACTTGCCGGGAGCCGCGGCATGACCGTGGTGCTCGTCGTCGACGACGTGCCCGCCATGGCGGACCAGTACGCCTACGACCTGAAGCGCGTCGGCGGCTACGAGACCCTCGTCGCCGGGAGTGGCCGCGAAGCGCTCGACCTGCTCGAGCGCGAGGCGGTCGACTGCATGCTGCTCGACCTCGAGATGCCGGGCATGGACGGCTTCGAGGTGCTGCGCCACATGGCGCGCCGCGACACCCGCCCGCCGGTGATCGTCTATACGGGCACGGGGAACTACGACCGCTGCGTCCAGGCGATCCGGCTCGGCGCGCAAGGCTTCATCGACAAGGCCGAGCCGATGGAGCGAGTGGTGCGTGAAGTCGAAAATGCGCTGGAGCGGGCGCGGCTCACCGGGCAGGTCACGGCGCTCGAGCGGCGGCTCAGGACCGAGGCAGCGCTCGTGGGCGCGAGCGCCCCCATGCGACAGCTCGCGGACACCATCGCGCGCGTGGCCAAGATCCCGAGCCCCGTCCTGATCACCGGCGAGAGCGGGTCCGGGAAGGAGCTGGTCGCCCACGAGCTCCACCGGCTCGGGGCGAACCCCGCCGGCCCGTTCGTCGCCCTCAACGCCGGGGCCCTCCCGGAAAACCTGGTGGAGGACGAGCTGTTCGGACACGAGCGCGGGGCGTTCACGGGAGCCCACGCGCTGCGCAAGGGGGCGTTCGAAGCCGCTTCGCGTGGAACGCTGTTCCTCGACGAGATCGGCGAGCTGCCGCTCGCCGCGCAGGCCAAGCTGCTGCGGGTCATCGAGCAGCGGCAGGTCACCCGGCTCGGCGGCAACCGCACCATCGCGGTGGACGCCCGGGTCGTGGCCGCCACCAACCGCGACCTCGATGCCGAGATCGCCGCGGGCAAATTCCGCCAGGATCTGTACTATCGACTCAACGTGCACCTAGTGCCCGTCCCGCCGCTGCGCGAGCGCCGTTCCGACCTTCCGGCCCTGGTCGACCACCTACTCGGCTCCACCTGCGCCCGCTTCGGGATGCGGCCCAAACGGCTCGACCCCGCCGCACTCGAGTGTCTCATGACGTACGAGTGGCGACGGAACAACGTGCGCGAGCTGCGCAACGCCGTCGAGCGCATGGTCATCGCCGCCGACGGCGACATGATCCGGCTCGACGACGTACCCGCCGAGGTCCGCGAGGCGGCGGCGCCCGGGGAGGGGCCGCCGGGCCCGGCGCCCACCAGCTTCCAGGCCCGCAAGGCGGAAGCCGAGCGCCAGATCATCGTCGCGGCCCTGGAGCGGAACGACTGGCATATCACGCGCACTGCCCGCGCGCTTGGCCTCGCCGACCACGCGAGTCTCCTGAAAATCATGCGTCGCCATGAAATCAGCCGGGAGCGTGTCGACCCGGACACGTGAGCATGGCGCCGCGCGTGTCCGCGAACACGAGGGCTCTGACCTCCCGATCTCAAGCCGTTGTCTCTACGACTGATAACCGACGACTGCCGACTGGCCTCCCTCCTGCTTTAGGGGTGGGCGTTCACCCCAACCAGGAGGTCCGTATGCGAAACGTGTTCCTCACCCTCGTCGCGGCGACCCTCGTCGCGGCGTGCGGTCACAAGACGTCGCCGTCATCCGAAGCCAGCGCCGCGGAAGTTCCCAATACACCGCCCGAGACCTCGGGCGTGACGACACCGACCACGCCCGTGGTGACGGGGCCGGTGTCGTTCAACGAAGGGCAGGCCGCGTTCACCGAGAAGCGGTACGGTGACGCCGTGCGGCTGTTCACCGCCTACACGAGCGACAAGCCCGACAACGTGTGGGGCTACTACATGCTGGGCCTCTCGGCCTGGAAGACCGGCGATCGGGACGCGGCGGTGAACGCGTTCACGCTGGCCCTCGAGAAGGACTCGACTCATGTGAAGAGCCACATCAACCTGGGCCGCGTACTGATCGAGCAGGGGCGGGCGCAGGATGCCCTGCCCCACGTCGAGGCGGCGCTCGCCATCGACTCCACGTCGAGCGAGAGCGTCCGTCTGCTGGGTCGCGTGCAGCGCGAGCTGGGCGACTCGGAAGGGGCGATCGCCGCCTACAAACGGGCGATCGTGCTCGACGAGCGTGACGTGTGGTCGATGAACAACCTGGCGAAGCTGTACGTCGGCCAGGGCAAGTACGACGAGGCGCTGGGGCCGCTGGCGCGCGCGGTCGAGATCGATTCGACTACGCCAGCATTCCGGAACAACCTCGGGCTCGCACTGGAGCGCAGCAGCCGTGTGGATCTGGGCGCACTGTCGCGTAGCTTCGAGGAGCTGATCAAGACGTGGAAGTAGGGTCGTAGCGGCTGCCGTGCCACGCGGCGTATGTCCAGATGACGCCACCCGCGAGCACGGCAGCCGGTATTATCAACATGGCCTGGCCCAGCGTGCGCGCGTCGGAGACGATTCCGACCAGCGACGGCGAGGGCACGTCCCCCAACACGTGAATCGTGAAAATGCTCAACGCCACCGCCGTGGCCCGCATTCCCGGATCCACGACGTTGACGATCGTCGAATTGATCGGACCGGTGGAAGCGAACAGGCAGAGTTCGGCGGCGACGATGGCGCTCCAATAGAGCGCCGGGGACAGCGCCGTCAGGGCGACGAGGGTGAGGGGCGCGGCGACCAGCGTGGCCACTCCCGACAACCAGAGGTACGCCTGCTGCGAGCGCCGCAGCAGCCAGTCGCCCAGCCACCCCCCTGCGTACGTGCCGAGGAACCCGGTCGCGACGACCACGGCGCCGAACTGCACCGTCGCCTGAGCTTTGGAGATGCCGCGCGTGCGCTCGAGGAACGAAGGAGTCCAGAAGGCCAGCGCGCCGATGGCGAAGGTGTACGCGGCGTAGCCCAGCACCGTGAGCACGTAGGGGCGATTGCGGAGCAGGGCCGCGTAGGCGGCAGAGGCGGCAGAGGCGGCAGGGGCGGCCGGGCCGACAGGGACCGGCGCGTCGGGATCCTGCGCGCCGCGCGGGGGATCGTACAGGCGCCATGCCAGGGCCGCGAGCACCAGCCCGGGGACGCCGGCGACCAGGAAGGCCTGCCGCCAGCCGAAGTAGCGGTCGACCAGTCCTCCGACCACGTAGCCGAGCGCGCTGCCTACGGGGATGGCGGCGAAGAACACCGCGAACACGCGCCCACGCCGCTCGCGTGGGAAGTAGTCGGCGAGTAAGGCGGGCGAGATCGTGCCGTAGGCCGCTTCGCCGATTCCCACCGCGGCGCGGGCGACGAACAGCGCGGCGAAGCTGCGCGCCAAGCCCGCCAGCGCCGTGGCGACGCTCCAGATCGCCACGCCCCAGCCGAGCAGCCGCGGGCGCGACCGCGTGTCGCCGAGCGAGCCGAACAGTGGCGCCGTGGCCATGTACACGACGAGGAATCCCGTCATCAAGGATCCGAGCTGAGCGTCCGAGAGCCGCAGCTCGGAGTGCTTCATGCTTTCGGCGAGCGCGGCGACGATCCAGCGATCCAGATAATTGAGCAGGTTGATCCCGGTGAGGACGGCGAGCGCCGTCCCGCCGCGCGCGACGACGGCCCGCCCTACAGATGGCTCTTCAGCCACGCCGTAAACAGGCCGTACAGGTTCTCCCGCGTGTTGCCGCCCGCGATCGCGTGTGTCTTGTTGGGATAGATGCGCATGTCGAACTGCTTGTTGGCGCCCTCGAGCCGTTCCACCAGCCGCACGCTGTTCTGAAAATGCACGTTGTCGTCGCCGGTCCCGTGCACCAGGAGCAGGCTGCCCCTCAAGCTGTCCGCGTACGCGAGCGAGGAGCTCTCGTCATACCCCGACGCATTCTCCGTGGGCGTGCGCATGTAGCGCTCGGTGTAGATCGTGTCGTAGAAGCGCCAGTCGGTCACGGGCGCCACCACGAGTGCGGCCTTGAACACGCCCGCGCCGAGAAACATGCTGCGCGACGCCATGTAGCCCCCGTAGCTCCAGCCCCAGATGCCGATGCGATCGGGGTTCACGTAGCCCTGCGTGGCGAACCAACGCGCCGCGGCGATCTGGTCGGCCGACTCGTACCGCCCGAGATGCAGGTAGGTGATCTTCATGAACCGCGCCCCGCGGCCCCCGGTGCCGCGATTGTCCACGCTCGCGACCAGATAGCCGTCCTGCGCGAGCAGCTGGTGCCACAGGTAGTTGGGGCCGCCCCAGGAGTCGGTCACCGTCTGCGAGCCCGGCCCGCCGTACACGTTCATGAGCAGGGGATAGCGCCGCGACGCATCGAATCCCTTCGGCTTGATGACCCAGGCATTGAGCTGCACGCCATCGGCCGTCGGGATCGTGATGAACTCGGGCCGGTTGAGACCCAGCGCCGTCACCTTGGCCGCGAGCTTCGCGTTGTCGGCGACGGTGCGCACCAGGGTGCCGTTCGCCCGCCGCAGCGTCTGAACGGGAGGGACACCGGCCCGCGAATAGGTGTCGACGTACAGCGTGAACGTCGGGGCGAACTCGACGGCGTGCGTCCCCGGCTCGGTCGAGACCCGTGCCAGTCCCTTCCCGTCGAGACCGACCCGGAGCAGCGGCCGGGTGAGCGGACCGTCGATGGCGGCGGTGCAATACAGCACCTTGGCCTGCTCGTCCACGCCGACCAGCTCGAACACGTCCCACCCGCCCGGTGTCACACGCCGGACCAGCGATCCGTCGCGATTGAACAGATAGACCTGGTCGTAGCCGTCCCGCTCCGAGAGGAACAGGAATTGTTTGCCCCCGGCGATCCAGTGAGGCTGGTTGGCGTCGACCCACGCGGAGTCGCTGTCGGTCATGATCACACGTGACGCGCCGGTACGAGCATCCGCCAGCAGGAGGTCGAGACGGTTCTGATGACGGTTGAGCCGGGTGAGCCAGATCTCGTCCGCCGAGCCGGCGAAGTCCATCGCGGCGACGTAGACGTCCCTGTCCGGGCCGAGGTCGATCCACGACGTGTGCCCGCTGCCCACGTCCACGACACCGATCTTCAGTTCGGAGTTGGGCGTGCCGCTCTTTGGGTAGTGCACCGGCACGAGCGGCGCGTACAGCGAGTCGAAATCCTGCAGGTAGAAGGGTCGGATCGCGCTCTGGTCCAGCCGCCAGAAGGCGATGCGGCTGCCGTCCGGGCTCCACCGGAACGCGTCGCGCAGGTCGAGCTCCTCCTCGTACACCCAGTCGGACGTGCCGTTGATCACGTTGTCGCCGCCGTCCGCGGTGAGCGCGGTCTCGGCGCCGCTCGCGAGGTCGGTCACGTAGATGTTGTTGTCGCGCACGAACGCCACGCGCCGGCCGTCGGGCGAGAACTTGGCGAACTGCTGGTAGCCGGGCTTCGCGCTCACCGGAAGCAATCGCCGGGCGGTCAGGTCCCACACGAAAAACGTTCCCTTGGTGTTCTGGCGCCAGACGCGGACCGAATTGGTGAACACAAGGAGCTTCGAGCCGTCGTCCGAGAAGCGGTACTCTTCGATGGCGACGGGGCCACGACTGCCGGGCGGCACCAGGTCGACGCCGTGCACCAGCAGCTGCCTTGCCCCCGTGACGGCGTCGACCCGATACAGATCCGTGTTGCCGGAGGCGTCGGGCTCGACGTTCGTGTAGGCCTTGCCGTCCTTCATCCAGGAGAGCTCTACCAGATCGCTCGCGAACTCGCGGGAGCCCCAGATGGCGTGGACCGCGAGCGGCGAGGCCGGCGTGCTCTGGGCGACGAGCGGCTGCGGGGCGAGGAAAGCGGCGCAGGCAGCGAAACGGCGGATCGTGCGGAAAACCATGGTGGCCACCGAGCGGCTAGTTTGGGTGTCCCAAACTTAGCCGCGGGTGGCCACCGTGCCTACTCAGCAGGCCTCAGCCTTCGAGACCGTCGTGGTTGTCGTCTTCGAACGCCTTGAAGGAGTTCTGGATATTGTTCGCCACCACGCTCTCGTTCGCGCCGCCCTGGTTCGCGGACGCGGGATCGACCAGCGCCGTCTTGGCGGCGTTCAGATACCAGCCCGAGATGTCGACGCGCAGGGTGATGTTCAGGCCCTGCCCTTCCTGGACCGTCGCCGGCGAAGGCAGCATCGTCTCCTGGCTCTGGTTGATGTCGGACGTATAGGTGAAGCCGCTGCGCGTGCCCGCCTGACTGTACGTGCCCGTCACGCGGATCGAGATTGCCGCAAAGTCGGGGTTGGCCGCAATGAACGACGCGTCCTCGCTCGAGCTGGGCTTGTGGATCTCGAACTCCACCGCGTTGAACGTGCCAGCCGGCGCGGCGACCGACACCTGCTGCGCGATCATCGCGCTGCCGAGCGGCAGCGTCACGAGCGTGGCGCCGGTCTCGAACTCTTCGCAGTCGCCGTTCCCGACGACCGCATCGCAGGACGCGACGTCCGAGCGCTTGAGCTCGACCTTGCGCAACACGAGCTGGGCGCTGCGGACGATGACCGTGTCGCTGCCCAGGACAATGACGGTGCTGTCTCCCGCGGCGGCGACGCTCGCCGCGGCGGCGACGCTCGAGAAGGAAGCGCCCGGCGCCGGGGCCGCAGCTTGACGGGACGTGAGCGAGAAGCTCACCGTGCCAGTATTGGAATCAGAGCAAGCGGCAAGCGCGAACGACAGCGCCAGCGCAACCAGCGTCACATTCTTCATACTTCCTCCTCCACAGGGTTGAACGGGCCAGACTGCGAACTCGCACCGCCAGGGTGGCAAGCGACATGCCGCCTGCCGTCCCGACGGAGCACGATCGGCGCCGCACGACATGTGAGAGGCCTCACGTGTGTTCACGACACGTAGCGAACTTCCCTGTATCAAATCGGCGCAATGCCGCCCGCTATGAGTCAGGAGGGATCATGAAGGCCAGTCCACGCGAGCAGGCGGAAACGTTCCGGCAGCTCCATACGGGACCGCGTATGCTGGTGCTCCCGAATGCGTGGGATGTGGCGAGCGCCCGATTGGTGGAAGAAGCCGGGTTTCCGGCCATCGCCACCACCAGCGCCGGCATCGCGTGGTCGCTCGGCTACGCCGATGGTGAGCGCATCAGCCGGGGAGAGATGCTCGCGGCGATCCGGCGCATCGTCGCCGCCGTGCGCGTGCCGGTGACGGCCGACGTGGAGGGGGGCTACGGCGTCACGGTCGCGGCGGCCGCCGAGACGGCGCGTGGCGTGATCGCGGCCGGCGCCGTCGGGCTGAACCTCGAAGACGGCACGAACGAAGACACGCTGCTCGATCCCGAGCTTCAGGCGGACCGCATCCGGGCCGTCCGGGCGGCGGCGACGACGGCGCGGGTGCCGCTCGTGGTCAATGCACGCACCGATGCGTTCGCAGTGAGACGCTGGTCGCCGGCGGAGCGCTTTACGGCGGCGGTGCGGCGGGCCAACGGCTACCTGGCCGCCGGGGCCGACTGCCTGTTCGTGCCGCACGTGAGCGACGGCGAGACGATCGGGCGCCTCGCCAGCGAGCTCGCAGGGCCCCTCAACGTGATCGCGGGCCCCCCGGCCCCGCCCCTCTCGGAGCTCGAGCGGTTGGGGGTGCGGCGGGCGAGCCTCGGCCCGCGGGTCGTACAAGCAACACTGGGGCTGGTGCGACGCCTGGTAACCGAGTTGCGGGAGCGGGGTACGTACGACACCATGACGGAGCTGCTCATTCCCTTCGGGGAGGTGCAGCGGCTGGTGGAGCGGACCCCTTGACCGGTTCGAACAGCCGGGTATATTTATACCGCGTCGTGAATATTTAGTAGCATCGGGTTAATCCTTTTGGGTGGTGATCAATCGATGATGCGCTGTCCGCCGAAGACTGTCACCAATCTGAATCCGGCTCCCCCCGACGGGAGCGAGCGGGCGGCGTAGCGTGTAGAAACGAACCAAGACACCGCGGCCCGCTCGACCCGAGCGGGCCTTCTTTTTGCCAGGTGACCGGGGACCACTGGAGGACTTGCGATGCCCGGAAAGAACACCCGCTGGACCCACGCACGCGCCCCGGATCTGGATCCGTGGCGCGAGCACGACGCGTGCGGCGTCGGGTTCGTCGCCCGCGCGTCAGGGGAGCGCTCGCACGCAGTCGCGCGGCTGGCCCTCGAGGCCCTGAAACGGGTCGCCCACCGCGGCGCCGCGGCCACCGACAGCTCGGGCGACGGCGCCGGCGTGCTCACGCAGATCCCCGCGCCGCTGTTCTACCGCGAGGCAGAGCGACTCGAGCTGCCGCTCGCGGCGGGCCAATCTTTCGCCGTCGGCATGTTCTTCCTGCCCCGCGAGGCCGCGGCGCTGGCGCGCGTCACCGCCATCATCGAGGACGTGCTGCGGGGCGACGGCCTGAACGTGCTGGGATGGCGCGAGGTGCCGCTGCGCCCGGACGTGCTGGGCGCCGGCGCGCGCGCCACCTGCCCCACCATCCGCCAGGTGCTCATCGGTCCGGCTGCCGACCGCCGCGGCGACGACGCCGCGTGGGAGCGGGCCCTGTACCTCGCGCGCAAGACGATCGACGCCCGCGTGGCCGACGCCGGCCCGGGCCTGGAGCCGTTCTTCGTCTGCTCCCTCTCGGCGCGCACCATCGTCTACAAGGCCCTCCTCACCGGGACCCAGCTCGGCGCGTTCTTCCCCGACCTCGAGTCGCCGGACTTCGAGACGGCATTGGCCGTATTCCACCAGCGCTACTCGACCAATACGACCTCCAGCTGGCCGCTGGCCCAGCCGTTCCGGCTGCTGGCGCACAACGGCGAGATCAACACGCTGTGGGGCAACCGCAACGCGATGCGCGCGCGCGAGCCGGCCCTCGCCTCACCGCTGTGGGGCGAGAACGTTGATCGGCTGAAGCCGGTGATCTGGACCGAGGGGAGCGACTCGACCAGCCTCGACAACGCGCTCGAGCTGCTGGTGCGCTCGGGCCGCGACCCGGTGCACGCCCTCATGATGCTCGTCCCGGAGGCGCACGAAGGCGCGGTCGAGATGGAGTCGGCGCTGCGCGGCTTCTACGAGTTCCACGACTGCCTGGTGGAGCCGTGGGACGGACCGGCCGCGCTCGCGTTCTCGGACGGCGTGATGGTCGGATCCGCGCTCGACCGCAACGGGCTGCGCCCGTGCCGCTACAAGGTCACCCGCGACGGGCTGGTGGTGGCGGGCTCCGAGGTCGGACTGGTGGATCTGGATCCGGCGAGCGTGGTCGAGAGCGGCCGGCTCGGCCCGGGCGAGCTGCTCGTGGTCGACACGCGGCGCAAGGCCATCCTTCACAACGCCGAAGCGAAGCGCGAAGTGGCGCGCCGTCGTCCCTACGCGCGCTGGGCGGCGAAGAGCATCCGGCCGCTGCGGGCCACCGCACCGGTTGCGGCGGTACCTGCGCTCGAGGCCGAGGTGGTCACGCGTCAGCTCGCGTTCGGCTGGAGCTTCGAGGACCTGCGTTACGTGCTCGAGCCGATGGGCGGCGAGGGACAGGATGCCGTGTGGAGCATGGGCGACGATACGCCGATCCCGCCGCTCGCCCGGGTGCCTCCGGGCCTGTATGCCTACCTGCGCCAGCGGTTCGCCCAGGTCACGAACCCGCCGATCGATCCGCTGCGCGAGACGCTGGTGATGTCGCTGCGCATGCACCTGGGCCGCCGCGGCTCGCTCTTCGCGGACCGTCCCACGGGGCTGCGGCTGGTGCGGAACGAGCACCCCGTGCTCCTGGAGAATGAGATGGCGGCGCTCGAGACGCTCGTGGGCGCGCAGGCGGTGACCCTGGACGCGACATGGCAGGCGGCGGGCGGCCCCGAGTCGCTGTGCGCCGCGCTTGATGCCCTGTGCCGCACGGCGGGGAGCGCCGTGCAAGAGGGGACGCAGGTCGTCGTACTGAGCGACCGTGCGGCACACCGCGAGCGCGCACCCCTGCCGATGCTCCTCGCCGTCGGCGCGGTGCATCAGCACCTGCTCCAAAAGGGCCGCCGCACGCGGGTGAGCCTCGTCGCCGAGGCGGGCGACGCCTGGGATGTGCACCACTTCGCCGCGCTCATCGGGTTTGGCGCCGAGGCGGTGCATCCCTGGCTCGCGCTGGAATCGGTGCGGCAGCACGTCGCGAGCGACACAGCCCCGGCCAAGTTCCGCGCCGCGGCCGAGAAGGGGCTGCTCAAGATCCTCTCCAAGATGGGCATTTCAACCCTGTCGTCGTATTGCGGCGCGCAGATCTTCGAGGCGTTGGGGCTCGGCGCGGAGGTGATCGACCGCTGCTTCACGGGCACGGTGTCCACGATCGGCGGGATCGGGTTCGCCGAGATCGCCGAAGACGTGCTGGCGCGGCAACGCGCCGCGTATCCCGAGGCGGAGACGGCGGGCGGATTACCCGATCACGGCCGGGTGCGCTATCGCCGCGACGGCGAAGACCACGGCTGGTCGCCACCGCTGGTGCGGGCCATGCAAACCGCCGTGGAGGCGGACACGCCGCAGGCGTACGATGCCTTCCGCGCCCGCGTGGCCGCCCGCGTGCCCGCGAGCCCGCGCGATTTGTTGGCCATCCGTTCCGGCAGCGCGATCGCACTCGACCAGGTCGAGCCCGCGGAGACGATCCGGCGGCGCTTCATTTCGACGGCCATGTCGCTCGGCGCGCTCTCCCCGGAGGCGCACCGCACGCTCGCGATCGGCATGAACCGCATGGGGGCGAGGTCCAACTCGGGCGAGGGGGGCGAAGACCCCGACACGTACGCACCGCTCGAGAACGGTGACCGGGCCGACAACCGTATCAAGCAAGTCGCCTCGGGCCGCTTCGGCGTGACGACGCACTACCTGGTGCGCGCCGACGAGCTCGAGATCAAGATGGCCCAGGGCTCGAAGCCGGGCGAGGGCGGCCAGCTGCCCGGCCACAAGGTGACGGCCCTGATCGCGCGGCTGCGGCACTCGGTGGCTGGGGTGCCCTTGATCTCGCCGCCGCCGCACCACGACATCTACTCGATCGAGGACCTGGCGCAGCTCATCCACGATCTCAAGCAGGTGAACCCCCGCGCGCGGGTGGGCGTCAAGCTCGTGGCGGAAGCGGGCGTGGGCCGGGTGGCCGCCGGCGTGGCGAAGGCGTACGCCGATTACGTGCTGATCTCGGGGCACAACGGAGGGACGGGGGCGTCGCCCTTGTCGTCGATCAAACACGCTGGCTCGCCGTGGGAGCTGGGGCTGGCGGAGACGCAAGCCCTGCTGATCGAGAACGGCCTGCGCCACCGGATCGAGGTGCGCACCGACGGCGGCCTGCGGACCGGCCGTGACGTGGTGATCGCGGCGCTGCTCGGCGCGGAGACTTACGGGTTCGGCACCGCGGCCCTGGTGGCGATCGGGTGCGACATGGCGCGGCAATGCCACTTGAACAGCTGTCCCACGGGGATCGCGACACAGCGGCCCGAGCTGCGCAGGAAGTTCGCGGGCAAGCCGGAGCAGGTGGTGGCGTATTTCACCTGGATCGCCGAAGACGTACGCCGCATCCTCGCTGAGCTGGGATGCCGGACTCTGGACGAGATCATCGGGCGCGCCGACTTGCTCGAGCGGGTGGATCATCCCGAGGTCCCGCGGGCGCAGATGCTCGATCTCTCCCTCCTCCTGGCCGATGCGGCGGGGGAGCGCGACGCGCCGCGGCGCAGGACGGTCGAGCGCAACGACCGTCCGGGAGTGGACTCGCTGGACGACGAGATTCTCACCACCCTGGGGGCGCGGCTCGAGGGCGCGCGCCCGTTCGCCGGTGTGTACGACATCGGCAACCACCATCTGACGGTGGGGGCGCGCATCGCCGGGCGCATTGCCGAGCGGGTGGGCAACGTCGGGCTGCCGGCGGGCTCGATTCGCCTCAAGTTCCGGGGCAGCGCGGGCCAGAGCTTCGGGGCGTTCGCGCTGCCGGGCATGCGGCTCGAGCTCGAGGGCGAAGCGAACGATTACGTCGGCAAGGGACTTTCGGGCGGCGAGATCGTGATCCGGCCGTTCCGGGAGAGCGTGCTCGCGGGCGTGGGCGACCAGCAGGTGCTGCTCGGCAACACCGTCCTGTACGGCGCCACGGGCGGCAGGCTCTTCGCAGCCGGGCGGGCGGGAGACCGCTTCGCGGTGCGCAACTCCGGCGCGATCGCCGTGATCGAAGGCGCCGGGGCCCATTGCTGCGAGTACATGACGGCCGGAGTCGTCGTGGTGCTCGGTCCCGTGGGGCGCAACTTCGCCGCCGGGATGTCGAATGGCGTCGCCTACGTGCTCGACGAGGCCGAGACGTTCACGGCCCGCTGCAACGGCGACATGGTCCAGGTGCGGGGGCTCGAGTCGTCCGACGAGGCGCTCGTGCTCGGCCTGGTGCGGGAGCATTTCGGGGCGACGGGGAGCACGCGAGCTCGCGCGATACTCGACTCGTGGGAGCGCTACCGCGACTCGTTCCGCAAGGTCGTTCCCTACACGGCGCCGGTGGCAGCGGAGCCGGCGGCGGAGGAGGAAGCGGCGGCGGTGTGACTTGACCGCCACCGGGTCACCGGGCTAACATGCAAACCATGGTGCGCGCCAGCTGTGTGTACTTCTCTCCGTTTACGCTCGCGTCCCGTCATACGGGCCGTGGCCGGAGACCTGCGCGCGATTAGTTAATCTCCAGATCTCTCAGGCTCAGACGGGCGGCCCGTTGACAGACGGGCCGCTTTTTGTTGTCCCGAGGTGGACGGTCTTATGGTCATTGCGATGCAGGCGCACGCGACCGCTGAGCAAGTGGATGCGGTCCGGGAGCAGCTCGAGCAGGCGGGCATGCGCACCGTCGCCGGCCGTGACGGCGTACGCGTGTTGATCGGTTGCTTCGGTGAGGTCGACACGATCGCCCCGGTCGCGGTGGCGACGTTGCCCGGCGTCGAATCGGTCGTTCCCTGGCGCACGCCGTATCGACTCGCCGGTCGGCAGCTCTCACCGGCCGCCCGGACCGTGGTGCGCCTGGGCGACGGGGCGCAGGCGAGCGTCGGGGACGCCTCCCTGCTGGTGATCGCCGGCCCCTGCTCCGTCGAGGGACGCGAGATGCTGCTCGAGGCCGCGCGCGGCGTGGGCCGCGCGGGAGCCGGGGCGTTGCGGGGCGGCGCGTTCAAGCCGCGTACCTCACCCTACGCGTTTCAGGGGTTGGGGCTCGACGCGCTGCGCTGGCTCGCCGAGGTGCGCCGCGAGACGGGGCTCCCGGTCGTCACCGAAGTGCTCGACCCGCGTCAGGTGGATCTCGTGGCCGAGCACGCCGATGTGCTGCAGGTGGGCGCGCGCAACATGCAGAACTTCCCGCTGCTGGCGGAGGTCGGGCGCGTGCGGAGGCCGGTGCTCTTGAAGCGCGGTCTCTCGGCAACCGTGACGGAGCTCCTCCTCGCAGCCGAGTACGTGCTGGCGAGGGGCAACCGCGACGTGATCCTGTGCGAGCGGGGCATCCGCACCTTCGAGCCCGCCACCCGCAACACCCTCGACATCGCGGCGATCCCGGTGCTGCGGTGTGAGACCCACCTCCCCGTGATCGTCGATCCCAGTCATGCGGGCGGCCGCGCCGACCTGGTGGCCCCCCTGGCGTACGCGGCGATCGCCGCGGGCGCGGACGGCCTGATCGTCGAGGTGCATCCCCACCCCGAGGCGGCCCGGTCGGACGGCGACCAGTCGCTCTCGCTGGCAGGGTTCACCGAGCTGATGCGAGGGCTCACGCCCTTCGCGGCGGCGGCCGGCCGCACCCTCGTGCAGCCGCAGACGCCGGGACGGGAGGCAGCGGCATGAGCGACCTGGACCGGGTACGCGGCGAGATCGAGCGGGTGGACCGTGCGTTGCTGGGGCTCATCGGCGAGCGCGTGCGCGCCGCTCGCCGGGCGGCCGCGGCGAAGCGCGCCGCCAGAATGCCAACGCTCGATCCCGCGCAGGAAGCGGCGGTGATCCGGCGGGCGGCCACGCTGGCGCGCGAGGCAGGCCTTCCGGAGGAGGACGTGCGCGACGTGTTCTGGCTCATCATAGGACTGACGCGCCGCGCGGAGCAGGAAGGTTCAGGCGCGGTGGCGGAGCAGCGGTAGCTCGGGGCCGTCCCGTAGCGGTGCGGCTGGATGTGGAACGGCGTGCGCGTTGCGCGCGCGCAACGGGAGGCCGCAGCCTTAGGCTACAGCAGCAGGGGCGCGGGTATTGCAGCGTTCACGCAGCACCCCAATGGTCGTCGCCAGCCCGCGCCTCGGCGTCGCCTCCCTCGCCAGTCTCGCCGTACTCCTGGCCGCGTGCAGCGACGCCGCTGGTCCCGGCGCCTCGATCGACGTAACTGTGAGTCTCGTCACGCTGCAGGGACCGACATTGAGCGTCGGGCCCGATAGCGCGCCCCGAATCGCGTGCAGCGTGGACGTGCGTGCCACGGCTGCGGGTTCGGGCAGAGCGACGTGGGGCGACGCGACGCTGCGGCTGTTTGCGGGCAAGAATCGATCGACGCCCGTTGACACGATCGTGGTACCAGCGTCGACGGTCCAGTCCGCCTGGGGCAAGCCGGACATCGGACCCGGTGAATCCGAACAGTCCAGGGCTCAGTTCGGCGCCAACCTCCCGTTCGGCGGGGAAATCCGCTACCACTATTCCCCCGACGGAGGGGGTGTCAGGACCGCAGTCGTGACGTTCGACTGCGGCCCGGCGCCCAGCGCCACAACGCCTCCACCGGTGATCACGGCGCTCTCCGTCGAGCCTCCCACGAGCCCGGTTCAGCCGGGCGACTTGCTCAAGCTCGACTACAGCGCGACCAGCGGGGTCGGCCTGTGGAAGACGACGATCACCCTGTCCGGTCCGTGCACGGCGCGTTGGATCTTCGGCGAAGGCCTGCAGCAGAGCGTCCAGCGTGTCGTGAGCGTCCCGATCCCGTTCAGCTGCCGGCTGGGCGTGCCCTTGACGCTCAGTGCGAATACCGTCGACGCGGCGGCGCAGGGGGTTTCCCGCAACGTGGTGCCGGGGATCTCGCTCGTCGACGTAACACCGCCTACAGTGGAGCCCATGCTGTTCCCGCCGCCAGCGGGCAGCGCGACGAATCTATTCGCAGGCGAGTACTTCGTGGGCGACTCGCTGAATTTCATGTTCATCGCATCCGACAACGTTGCTCTACGCACGCTGGTGTGGGAGGTGATGCCCGCCGGGTTCCGGGATTCCCTTCGCGTTTCCGGACGGTCCGCAATACCGCGACCCACGATCCCGATTCAGCCGGACTGGATCGGCCCCATCCAGCTCCGGGCTTATGCGCGGGACTCGGTCGGTCTCGTGAGCGACACGTTCGTCTCGCCGCTCGACAGTCTACGTGTCCATCCCACCCTCACCCGGCCGACCACCGCCGCGGCGGTGGAGGGGGAGATCGCAGAGTTGGCAATCGACCAGCGCCGCGGTGTCATCTACCTGGCGCAGGGATACCAGCGGCGTCTGGCCGTGCTCTCAACCGCGAGTATGACCGTCTCCGCCACGCTCGCGCTCCCGGCGGCGTCCGCGGATCTCGATCTCACCGCGAGCGGCGATTCGCTGGTCGTCGCCTTCCCCTCCCTACGGGCACTCGGCGTCATCGACCTGCGGCAAAGCCCGCTCGCCGTCGCGGTGCTGCCTCTGACGGTTCTGGACACGACGATCGACCAGCGGCCCTGGTCCGTCCGCGTGGCCGCGAATGGGAAGGCGCTCGTCTTGTTGGAGGGCTCGTCGCCCAGTGCGTTCACGTTGATCGAGGTGGATCTCGGAACTCAAGTCCAGCGACTCCGCACTGACGCGGGAGACGGCGGCAACGTCGGCGTTGCGGCACTGGAGCGGTCGTTCGACCACTCGGCAGTCGTGCTGCGCGGCAACCCCACTTTGTTTCAACGATACGACGCGAGCAGCGACGCGTTTGGACCACTTCACTCCGTGGCGAGTATCGGTACGATAAGTGTCGACGGGACCGGACAGCACGTCGCACTCGGCGCCGACGTGTATGACGCAACCCTTGGGTTCCTGCGCAGGATGCACTCGCCGTTTATTGGCTGGGTTCCCACCGCGGTTTCCGCCGACGGGCAGTACTTGTACCAGGGAGTGGCGCGCTACGGCATCGTGCGCTCGCGCGTGAGCGACGGAGTCATGCTCGATCGCTCGCTGGGTCCCGTATTCACGGGGGGGCTCGTGCGGATGTCACCGGACGGGACCATGCTGGTCATCGTGGACAGCAATTGTTGTGGGACGAGCCACATCGCGGTGATGGACTTGCGCTGAAACGGGCGCGTTGACCTGACTGAAGTGGGTCGTCAGACCATGCCTAAGGTTCTCGTCACTTTCGCGTTTTGTGGTCTCGCGGTCGCGTTTGGGTGCGGCGACACGAGCGGCCCCCGCGCGGGCCTGAACATCGTGTCGGGCGCCGGAGTGTCCGACACCGTGCTCTCGACCTTCAAGCCGCCGCTGACCGTCCAGCTCCTCGACGGGGATCGCCAACCGATGTCCGGCCAGACCGTGTACTTCAATACCAACGGCTTCGTGTTGGCGGCCCCGATCGACGACCCGGGGTTCGTGACCGACCGCCTGCCCGTGCTCACCGACGCGAACGGGGACGCATCCGTGTGGCTCGAGGCGAAACAGTGGGCGGCGACCGGGAAGGTCGTCATTGTCGCGCCGAGCGGGCAATCAGTGGACTTGTACTTCACCGTCCTCCCTGGCGCACCGGCCCGTGTGCGTGCCGACCCGATTGATACTGCGCTGTACGTCGGCGGCACCGTCACGTTCCGGCCCTACATAACGGATGCTTACACCAACCCCCTCAAAGTCACGCCGACGTATCAATACCAATCACTCACCAGCGCCCTGACCATAAGCGCGCCGGGCAAGGCCACGGGCGCGGCGATCGGTCGAGGGTCGGTGGCGATCAGCGCGCTGGGGTTCACCGACACCGTGTGGGCCAGCGTGGTGCCGAGAGGGCGCCTAGCCGGCCAATACGTCGGCGAGGGATACGCGAGTGGTCCCATCATTGTAACGAACCTCGACGGGTCAGGGGTTGACTCAATCCCAGGTTCGTCGCGGGGCCGGACGCTCGATTGGTCGGCCGTAAGCGGGACCTTCCTGCAGGATCAAGGCGGACAGGCGTATATCCTCGCAACGGACATGAGCGGGCACACGCGCCAATTGGCTGCGGACCCGCTCATGCGCGTTGAGTACTACCCGCGCTTCTCGTACGACGGCTCGTACATCTATTTCACTGGCAACGACTCGCTGACCACGTGCTATGGCGTGTGGCGGATACACTCGGACGGCACCGGTCTTGAGCACGTGGTCGCTGATACGAGCGACTGTGGCGTATACGCGTACTGGGGAGCCCCCTTGCCCGACTATGCTTCCTCGGCATCTCCCGACGGAACACGACTCGTGTACGTCGGTGGCCCGGGGATCCAGTACGTTGGTGGGACGCTCCGTGTGCGAACCCTCGCGACCGGGGCCGACACGAGTCTCGGCGTCGTGGGGGACGTCCCTCGCTGGTCTCCGACCGGCGAATGGATCGCGTACGACAGTCTGGGAAGCCTCATGCTGATCCACCCGGATGGCACGGGCCATCAAGCGCTGCTCTCCGACAGCGAGTTCGAGTTCTCGCCTGCCATTGCCTGGTCACCAGACGGCCAGTGGTTGGTCTACCGTTTCATCCTACGGCGGCTAACCCTCATGCAGGTGGCGACGGGCCTGAAGCTCCCCTTGGCCAACACGATCGGGTGGTCCGATCCGACGTGGCAGCAGTGACGCACCGGCGCGCGACGCTAGGGCCCGTCACTCATTGCCCGGCTACAACCCCGCACCAGCGGCAGCTCCAGTCCGTCCCGCAGGGCCTGCCAGCTCGCCTCGATGATGTTCTCCGAGCACCCCATGGTGCTCCACCGCTCCGTCCCACGAGCGGACTCTACCAGCACCCGAGGCTTAGCGGCGGTGCCCAAGTGCTCGTCCACGATGCGCACTTTGTAGTCCACAAGATGGACGTCGGCGAGCTCCGGGTAGTGCGGCAGGAGCGCCTTGCGGACGGCGTTATCAAGGGCGTTCACCGGACCCGCGCCCTCGGCGGCCGTATGGATCACCTCCCCGTCAACCCGTAGCTGCACCATCGCCTGTGCGGTCGTCTCGCCTCCGTTCCGCCCCTCGACGATCACCGTAAGCGCGAGCAGCTCGAACGGCGGCCGATAATCCGGCGCCGAGCGGCGCACCAGCATCTCGAACGACCCGTCCGCAGCCTCGAACTGATGTCCCGCGTACTCGAGCGCCTTCACCTGCTGCAGCACGCCCGCGCCGGCGGCAAGGCCCAGCGCGTCCGCCCGCAGTCGCACATTTTGCCGCCCCGACAGCTCGCTTACGACCACGCGCATCTCGTTCCCGACCAGCGCCGGATCGATGTGCTGATAGCTCTCAGGCAGCTTCGCCACGGCGGCCACGTGGATGCCGCCCTTATGCGCGAACGCACTGGCGCCGACGTAGGGCGCGTGCCCATCGGGATTCAGGTTGGCGACCGCTGCCACGAAATGCGCCACGTCGGTCAGGCGGCGCAGCTGCTCCGGTCGCAGCACCGTGTAGCCCAGCTTGAGCTGCAGCGTGGCGACGAGGGGAATCAGGTCCAGGTTGCCGCAGCGCTCGCCGTACCCGTTGATGGTCCCCTGCACATGGACGCAGCCGGCACGCACCGCCGCGAGCGCGTTCGCCACCGCCAGCGCGCTGTCGTTGTGGGGGTGAATGCCGAGCGGCATGTCGAGCTGGGTCCGCAGCTCGCGTACCCGCTCGCCCACCACGTCGGGCAGCTCGCCGCCGTTGGTGTCGCACAAGACGATACAATGCGCCCCGGCCTCCGCCGCCGCAGAGAGCGTCGCCACGGCGTAGCCCGGGTCCAGGCGATAGCCATCGAAAAAGTGCTCCGCGTCGTAGATGACTTCTTTGCCGCGGGCCCGGAAAAAGGCCACGCTGTCCGCGATCATACACAGGTTCTCTTCGCGGCTGGTCTCGAGCACCCGCTCCACGTGCAGCGTCGAGCTCTTGCCGACGAGCGTGACGACCGGGGTCTCGGCCTCGAGCAGGGCCTTGAGATTCACATCGTCCTCGCACCGCGCGCCGGCCCGGCGCGTCATCCCGAACGCGGCGACCTTCGCCTGTCGCAGCGGGGCCTTACACACCCGGCGGAAGAACTCGGCGTCCTTCGGGTTCGATCCCGGCCACCCGCCTTCGATGTACTGGATGCCCAGCTCGTCGAGCCGCCGCGCGACCTTGAGCTTATCGTCAACCGAGAGCGACAGGCCCTCGCGCTGCGTGCCGTCGCGCAGTGTCGTGTCGTACAGTACCGGGTTCACAACCTTGCCTCCCTTCGTGGATCACAAAAGCAAAACGGCCTCTCGCGTTGCGAGAGGCCGCGCCGTGCAGTATCGGTTTGAGAATCCGTCAGCCGAGTGCCGGCACGCCGCCTCTCTGCGAGAGTCGGATCGCGATGCTCGTAATCGGCCGGATGCCGCAACGGATGCTCATGCCCGGGATACTAACTCTCGGACGGGAAGCGTCAATCCCACCCGCACCACCTCGCCGATCACCACGATGGCGGGCGGCGCGAGCGCCGCCGCGGCGGCGAGATCGGCAATGTCTGCCAGGGTCCCGACCACCGTGCGCTGCTCGGGCAAGGTGCCGCTCGCGATCACCGCCGCGGGCGTGTCGGGCGCCATCCCCTGGGCGCGCAGCCGGGCGACGATGTCGGGCAGCGCAGACAGTCCCATGAGCACGACGAGCGTGGGCACCCGCGCCAGCGCGTCCCAGTCGAGATCCGAGCGGCCCTCGCATTCGTGCCCCGCGACCACCGCAAACGCCGATGCCACGCGCCGGTGCGTCACCGGAATGCCGGCGGCGGCGGGTACCGCGGTCGCCGACGTCACGCCCGGGATCACCTGGAACGGCACGCCGGCCGCGCGCAGCGCCTCGCACTCCTCGGCGCCCCGGCCGAACACGAACGAGTCGCCACCCTTGAGCCGTATGACCGTGCGCCCGCGCCGCGCCCGGTCCACGAGCAGCGCGTTGATGTCTTGCTGCCGCGTCGCCGTGTCGTTCGGGTGCTTCCCCACGAACACCCGCTCCGCCGACGCGGGCGCTTCGGCGACGAGCGCCGGAGATACCAGCCGATCGTACACGACGACATCGGCGGAGCGCAGCAGCTCGAGGCCCCTGGTGGTGATCAAGCCGGGGTCGCCGGGGCCGGCCCCGACCAGGTAGACGGTCCCTGTCTCGCTGTCCGCGAGTGAACTCGCGGCTCGGCTCTGCCCGTAAACGGGCACGGCCGCTTCAGCGGCAGGGCCGAGCCGCGGCTTCAGCCGCGACTCGACCGGACCGACTTCGCTAATCAGCTCTTCTATCCGCCCCCGAGCCCCGTCGATGTCCCCCCGCCGCACGAACTCGATCACGTCCGAATCGACGATCGCGTACCACAGCGCCGTGCGCGCACGGGCGTCCGGGACCCGCTCGGCCAGGTCCGGCCGCAGCTCGCCCAACAGCTCGCACAGCCGGGCCTCCACGCGGCCGACGAGCCGCGCGATACGCTGGCGCAGCCGCACCGCGAGCGCCGGGCTCTTGCCCCCGGTCGACACAGCGACCGTGATGTCACCTTCGCGATGAATCGCCGGCGCGATGAAGCTGCAATGCTCGAGATCGTCCACGGCGTTGAGCGGCACGCCCAGCCGCTCGGCCTCGGCATAGACCGCCTCGTTCACAGCCCGATCGTCGGTCGCCGCAATGGCGAGCCAGGCTCCCGCGAGATCGTGGTCGTGATAACGCCGGCGGCGCAGCTCGATCGCACTCCGCCGCGCGAGGTCCGCGAGGCCCGGCGACATGTCGGGGCTCACGACCGTCACATGGGCGCCCGCCGCGAGCAGGCCGCGCACCTTCTGCTCCGCCACCGCGCCGCCGCCGATCACGACGGCGCGACGGCCGCGCAGGTCGAGAAACACCGGGTAGAACACGCTCACTGGATCACCGGCAGGGGGGAGCGCAGAGCGTCGACGCCGACCCGGTCACAGAAATCGCCGAACCGCTCGTCCGCGAGCCGCTCGTCGCGATAGCGCTCGAACAGCGGTCGCACCGTGGCGACGAGCCGGTCGCGGGGAACGAGGTCGGCGTACTGCGTGCCGAGCCGTGTGCCGAGCATACTGCCGCCGACGAACACGGCGTACTTGTTGAGCGAGCGACCCACGAACGCCAGGTCGGCCGTGTACGGCCGGGCGCAGCCGTTGGGACAGCCCGTCATGCGAACCGTGAGCCTCGCGTCCGCGACGCCCAGCGTCTCGAGCTCTCGCTCCAGATCGGTGACCACGCCGGGCAGGACACGCTCCGCCTCTGCCAAAGCGAGCCCGCACGTCGGAAGGGCCGGACAGGCCATGGACCAGCGGCGCACGGCCGAGAGCGTGGCGGGACCGGGCCGCGCGACTCCATGGTCGGCCAGGATCCGCTCCACCAGGCCCTGCCGCCGATCGGGGATGTCGGTCAGCAGGAGATTCTGCTGGGGCGTGAAACGGACGCCCGTTTGTATGGTTTCGACGATGCGACGTACCGCGCTCCGCAACCGACGACCGTCGCTGTCCTGCAGGCGGCCATTCTCGATGAACAGACCGAGAAACGAGCGCCGGTCCTCCTGAGCGTGCCAGCCGAGATGATCCTCGATTCCCGTGACCTCGACGGGTGCCGGCGGCGCGAGAGGACGGCCGAGGTGACGCTCCACTTCGCCACGGAACCAATCGAGCCCCTGGCCGTCGATCAGGTACTTCAAGCGGGCGTGGCGCCGGTCGCCGCGGTTGCCATGATCGCGCTGCACCTTCACCACCGCCTCAGCCACCTCGACAACCTCCGCCGTCCGGGCGAAGCCCAGCGCGTCGGCGAGCCGCGGATATGTGTCTTCTTTTCCGTGCGTCTTCCCCATCCCCCCGCCCACCAACACGTTGAACCCGACGAGGTGACCGCCTTCTTGGACGACGAGAAACCCTAGATCGTTCGAGTGGACGTCGCAGCAATTGTCGTCGGGGAACGCGAACGCGACCTTGAACTTGCGCGGCAAGTAGTGAGTCCCATAGATCGGCTCGGATTCCGGAGGGCCGCCCGCCACCTGCTCGCCGTCGAGCCAGATCTCGTGATACGCCCGCGTCCGGGGCAGCAAGTGATCGGACACGCGTCGGGCGGCGGAAAGCACCTGCTCTCGCAATCCACCGGCCACGGGTGCGGGGCACGATACCACGTTGCGCACCACGTCGCCGCAGGCGCCCAGCGTCGTGACCAGCGCGTCGTTCACGGCGCGAATCGTGGGCTTCAAGTCGCCCTTCAACACGCCGTGGAACTGGTTGCCCTGCCGTGTCGTGACGCGCAGCGTGGCGTTGCCGTAGCGGTCGGCCAACTCGTCGATCACCAGGTACTGCGGGCCGCTCAGCACACCTCCCGGGATCTTGCACCGCACCATGAACTGGTGCGCCGGCTCGGCGTCGGTGCCGCGCTGCGCGCGCCGCTGGTCCCTATCCTCCTGCTGATACGTGCCGTGAAACTTGAGGAGCTGCGCGCTCTCGTCCGAGACGTGCGTGGTACGCTGGGCGAGCTCGGCGGCGAGATCGCCCCGCAGCCCGCGGCTCAGCTCCTTCACTTTCTCGACCGGACTCAGTCCGCTATGATCGCTCATACCATGCCGTTCCCGTCAGGAGTGCGCGGCTGAAACCGCGACTCGGCCTGCCGCTGAAGCGGCCTCGCACGGTCAGTTCACTGACAGGGCCGAGCCGCGAGTTCACTCGCGACTCTTCGCGACTCGGGTCCGGGCTCAAATGAGCCGCGAACTCACTCGCGCCGTTTGAGCGCCTCACTTCGCGTACACGTCCCACCAGTGCCGCACCGGCAGCTCGTCCCAGTCCCACGGCTGCACCGGCGCCGTGATCTTGCGCAAGAAGGCAGTGACCCGGCGCAACGTCGTGCGCAGCGTCGTTAGCGTCATACGACTACCTCCCGTAATCCGTCCGCCAGCACCTGCACCACTTCGGGACGACTGAACTCGGGCGGCGGCAGCGTGCCGCTCCGCAACATTTCCCGGACTTTGCTGCCGGACAGGATCACGTGACTCGTGGCCTCGTGCGGGCAGGTCTTGGGTGACGCCATGCCGCCGCAGCGCCGGCAGAAAAACGTGTGCTCGAAGCGGACGGGCTGAATCCCCAGCTCGGCCGGCGTGAAGCGATCGAAGATGCGCTGGGCGTCGTACGACCCGTAGTAGTTCCCGACGCCGGCATGGTCGCGGCCCACAATGAAATGGGTGCAGCCGTAGTTCTTGCGCACCAGCGCATGGAACACGGCTTCGCGCGGACCGGCGTAGCGCATCGCGGCCGGGAAGCCGGCGAGCAGCACGCGATCCCGCGGGTAGTAGCGCTCGAGCAGCACGCGGTAGCTCGAGACGCGCACCGCGGCAGGCACGTCGTCGTCTTTAGTGGGGCCGAGCAGTGGATGCAGCAGCAGCCCGTCGACCGTCTCGAGCGCCGCTTTCTGGATGTACTCATGCGCCCGGTGCACCGGATTCCGCGTCTGAAACCCGACTACCGTGCGCCAGCCGCGCTCGGCGAACGCGCGCCGCGTGTCGGCGGGGTCGAGCGCCAGCTCCGGAAAGAGCGGCGTGGGGCGTTCGAGCAGCCGGACATCGCCTCCCACGAGCAAATCGCCCTGGGCGTACAGCTGCGCCACTCCGGGATGCTTTGCATCGGTCGTCCCGTAGACGAGCTGCGCCTCTTCCTCCTTCGAGTGCGTGAATACCTCCCGCACCTCGACCAGGCCGACGATGGCGCCGTCCGGTCCCTTCAGGGCCACCGTTCCGCGCAGCCCGGCACCGTCCGCGGCGCGCAGCGTGATGGGAAGCGACCAGGGTAAGCCGCTCGCCAGGCGCATCTCGTGCAGCACGCGAAGGTAGTCGTCGCGCGAGAGGAACCCCGTGAGGGGGCTGTAGGCCCCGCTGGCGAGCAGGCCCAGGTCCGCCACGCCGCGGGAGTCGAGGGTGAGGGACGGCAGCCGGGACGCCCGCGACAGGGCCGCGCGCCGCTCCTCGCCCTCGAGCACGCGCTGCACCAGCGTTCCCCCGTGCGGCGCGATCGTCGTCGTTTCAGCGTTCACGAACTCACCCCTCCCGTTTCACGGTGAACGTGTGGAGCCCGCATTCGGTCTTGCCGCTGCCGCTCCACCGCCCCGCGCGCTCCGCTTCGCCGGGCGCGGTGGGCCGGGTGCACGGCCAGCAACCGATGCTCGAGTAGCCCTGGTCGAGCAGGGGGTGGTACGGGACGCCGTTTTCGCGGATGTAGCGCCACACTTCGGCCCGGCTCCATCGCGCCAGGGGAAACACCTTCACGATCGGCCGGCCGCGGACCTCGTGGTACTCGACCAGCTCGGTGGCGCGCCGGGAGTCGGACTGGTCCTGCCGCACCGCGCTGATCCAGGCGTCGAATCCGACGATGGCGCGCTCGAGCGGCTCGACTTTTCGAATGAAGCAGCAGCGGTCCGGGTCGGTCTTGTAGAGTGGACCGGGGTCGGTGAGCGGCGTGAGCTCCACGAGATTGAGACCATACCGCTTGGCGAAGCGCCGCTTGAACTCGTACGTCTCGCGGAAGTGGAACCGCGTGTCGAGGAAGATCACGGGCACGGAGCGATCGATCCGGCTGAGCAGGTGCGCCAAAACCACCCCGCCGCCGCCGAAGCTGACCGTGAGGGCGACCTTGCCAGGAAAGGTCTCCACCGCCCAGGCGAGCGTCGCCGCGGGGTCCGCCTCGGAGAGCGCGGCGGCGCGCTCGCGCACCTGGAGGGCGCTAAGCATCCGCCGCGCTCCGCAGGTAGCCCAGCTCGACCAGGCGATCGATCACCCGGGCGGCGCCCGTGGCGACGTCTTCACGCTCCGTGTCGACCACCAGCTCCGGCGCGAGCGGCTCCTCGTAGGGATCCGAGACGCCCGTGAACTGGGCGATCTCGCCGGCCAGCGCGCGGGCGTACAGTCCCTTGGTGTCTCGGCGCACGCACGCCTCGAGCGAGGCCTTCACGTGCACCTCGACGAACGCACCGATCTCGCGGCGCACTTCGTCGCGCACCGCGCGGTAAGGGGAGATCGCCGCGCTGATCACGACCACGCCGTTGCGCGTCAGCAGCTTCGCCACGTAGCCGATGCGACGGATGTTGGTATCGCGGTCCTCGCGCGAGAAGCCGAGGCCTTTGGAGAGGTTCTGACGCACCTCGTCGCCGTCCAGCGTCTCGACCCGGACGCCACCGCCGCGCAGGTCACGAGCCACGGCGTTTGCGAGGGTGGACTTGCCCGCACCTGACAGACCCGTGAGCCACACGGTAAAACCGGCCACCTGCGTGACGTGTCGCTCCGTCGTCAACTCGGCTTGAGTCATCTCTCTACCCTTTCGTCCCCCCTCTCCGCATGGCGGAGAGGGGGACAGGGGGTGAGGCAAAGGGGCATAAACGAAAGGGCCCGCTTCCATTGGAAGCGGGCCCGAGATCGAGTCGCGCGTGCCGGTTATCTAATCGAGCGTCATTGCATCCCGGCAGCCACAGCGCCACAACCGCGTCCGCTCCCCGAAGAGCGCGCACACATCTTTCGACAGGGCGGACAACAGCTGGATGCGGTGTGGCGTCCGATCATGGCTCGGTATTTACCCGACCTGCCGCGGCGTGTCAACCACGCGATCGGGTGGTTGACAGCGTTGCGCCAGCGGGTTAATTAGCGGCTATGCAGCGTGCCCGTTTGCACCACCGGCATCATCACCACCACCCGCTCCACGGGGGGCAGCCGGAGGCGCACGCAAGGTAACGGGTAGCTCGTAGATCCTTGAATGCATTCGCCGACGCCGGCTCCCCCTGGGAGCCGGCGTCGTGTTTTGTGGGTGCCCAACACCGGAGCGCGACAGATGTCTCGACAATCCATTTCCTCGGCCTGCCTGCGACTGGCCCTCCCCAAGGGCCGCATGGAGCAGGCCGTCCTGACCCTGCTGGGCGACGCCGGCATTCGCATCCGGCCGAGCGCCCGGGGCTATCGACCGGAGGTGTCGCTCCCGGACACCGAGGCCAAGACCCTCAAGCCTCAGAACATCGTGGAGATGCTCTCGCTCGGCAGCCGCGACCTTGGGTTCGCGGGCGCCGACTGGGTGGCCGAGCTCGAGGCGAACGTGGTGGAGCTGCTCGATACCGGGCTCGACCCGGTCCAGGTGGTCGCCGCCGCCCCCGAGGAGCTGCTCGAAAACGGCCGCCTGCCCACGCGGCCGATCGTGGTGGCGTCCGAATACGAGCGGCTGGCGCGCCGCTGGATCGCGGCCCGCGGGCTTTCAGCCGAGTTCGTGCGCTCGTATGGCGCGACGGAGGTGTTTCCGCCGGAGGACGCCGACGTGATCGTCGACAACACCGCCACGGGCGCGACGCTCGAGGCCAACGGCCTCGCGGTGGTGGACGAGGTGATGCGCTCGTCCACCCGGCTCTACGCCAATCCCATCGCCCTCGCGGACCCCGCCCGGCGGCGTCGCATCGACGACCTCGTCATGCTGTTGAACTCGGTCCTCGTCGCCCGGCGGCGCGTGATGCTGGAGGTGAATGCCTCGGCCGAGTGCCTCGACGCCGTGGTGGCGGTGCTGCCGTCGATGCGCCAGGCGACCGTGGCGCCGCTGTTCGGCAACGGCGGGTATGCGGTGAAGGCCGCGGTGCCGCGCGACGCGCTGCCGCAGGTGATCCCCGCCGTCAAGGCGGCCGGCGGCACCGACGTCGTCGTCTCCACCCTGTCGCAGATCGTCCCATGACCACTGCCACTCCCACCCCTCGCGCCACCGGACCGGTGTCGCGCATCGACCCCGAGGCCGCGTACCGCCGCCCCACCGCCCCGGGACCCGCACTGCTGCGGCTCGACTCGAACGAAGGCGTGCTTCCGCCGCAGGCGCTGCTCGCGCAGCTCGCCGCCGCCGACCCGGAGCTGCTGCGTCGCTATCCGGAAGTGTCGGCCTTGGAAGCGGCGCTCGCGGCCCGGCTCGATGTGCCGCCCGAGCGCGTGATCGTGACCGCCGGCGCCGACGAGGCGATCGACCGGGCGTGTCGCGCCTTTCTCGAGCCCGGTAAGAGCGTGCTCCTTCCCGATCCGTGCTTCGACATGTTCGAACGCTGCGCCGCGCTCGCCGGCGGCACGCTCGTCCGGGTGCCGTGGCGGGACGGCCCGTTCCCGCTCGACCGGTTCCTCGGGCACCTCGACGCCCGCACCGGTGTCGTGGTCGTCGTGTCGCCCAGCAACCCGACCGGTGCCGTCGCGACGCTCGCCGACGTGCGGCGCCTCGCCGCGGCGGCCCCGAACGCGCTGCTGGTGATCGATCACGTGTACGTGGAGTACGCCGACGAGGACTTGACGCCGGGCCTGCTCGATCTTGCGAACGTGCTCGTGCTCCGCACGTTCTCCAAGGCGTGGGGGCTCGCCGGCTGTCGCGTGGGCTACGCGGCCGGCAGCCCGTACGTGATCGGCGTGCTGCGCGCGGCGGGCGGGCCGTACTCGGTCGCGGCTCCTTCGATCGCACTGGCCCTGGCGCAGCTCGAGCGCGGTGTGGAGCCGTTGCGTGCGCACGTCGCGCGCATCCGTGTGGAGCGCGGTCTGCTCGCCACGCGGCTCGCGGCCCGCGGGCTCGCTCCCCGTCCGTCACAGGCGAACTTCGTGCTCGTCGAGTGCGGCGCGCGCGCCCAGGCGATCCGCACGGCGCTCGCCGGCCGCGGCGTGGTAGTGCGCGACTTCCCCGGGCGCCCCGGTCTCGAGACGGCGCTGCGGATCACGTTGCCCGGCAATCCGCCGGACTTCGAGTGGTTGTGCGAGGCGCTCGACGCCGCGCTGGGCGCCGGGGAGGCTCGGCCATGACTGCCCGGACCGCGACCGTCACCCGCGCCACGCGCGAGACGTCGATCACCGTGACGCTCGCACTCGACGGCACCGGCATCGTCGACGTAAAAACCGGCGTCGGCTTTCTCGACCATCTGCTCGAGGCGCTGGGCCGCCACGCCCGCCTCGACCTGACGCTCGCCTGCAAGGGCGACCTCCACATCGACGATCATCACACGGCCGAGGACTGCGCGCTCGCGCTGGGGCAGGCGCTCGACCGCGCCCTGGGCGAGCGCCGCGGCGTGGCCCGGTTCGGATCGACCCTCGCCCCGCTCGATGAAGCTCTGGCGCGCGCGGTCGTCGATCTGTCGGGGCGCCCCTACGCCGACGTCGCGCTCGACCTGGGACGGGAGAGCATCGGGGGGCTCGCGTGCGAGAACATCGCGCATGTGCTGCGCTCGCTCGCCGTGGCAGGGCGGCTCACGCTGCATGTCGACGTGCTCAAGGGCGAGAACGATCATCACAAGGCCGAGGCCGCGTTCAAGGCGACGGCCCTCGCGCTGAAGCAGGCGATCGCCTGCACCGGCTACGACGACGTCCCGTCCACCAAGGGGACGCTCAATGACTGACGTCGTCATCGTCGACTCTGGAGTCGCCAACCTGGCGTCGATCACGAGCGGGTTCGGCCGATTGGGCGCGAGCGTCGCCGTGACGCGCGACCCGGCAGCGGTGCGGCAGGCGCCGCGCGTGGTGCTTCCGGGCGTGGGCGCGTTCGGCGCAGGGTTGGGCGCGCTGCGGGCGCATGGCCTGGACAGTGCGATCACGGACGTCGCCGCACGCGGCACTCCGCTGCTCGGGATCTGCCTCGGTATGCAGATGCTGTGCGAGGCAAGCGACGAGACTCCCGGCGTCCCGGGCCTCGGCGTGATCGCGGGCGTCTGCCGCCGGCTTCCCGACGACGTGCGGGTGCCACACCTCGGCTGGAACGCCGTAACCGCGGAGTCGAACGGGGGGCTCATCGCCACGGGTGTCGCCGCGTTCGCCAACTCGTACGCCCTGCGCGACGCCCCAGCAGGGTGGACGGCCGGGTGGACCACCCACGGCGCGCGGTTCGTGGCGGCTCTGGAGCGCGACGGCGTCCTGGCCTGCCAGTTCCACCCCGAGCTGTCGGGTGCCTACGGAGCGGGTCTGTTGCAACGCTGGATCACCGGGGCGAGGGCCGCGGCGCCTACACCGGCCGCCGGCCCGGCGCCGGGACTGCTGCCCCGCGTCGTGCCCTGCCTCGATGTGCAGGACGGCCGGGTGGTGAAGGGGGTGCGGTTCCAGGATCTGCGCGACGCGGGCGATCCCGCGACGCAAGGGGCCGCGTACGAGGCGCAGGGCGCGGACGAGATCGTCGTGCTCGACGTCGCCGCGTCGGCCGAAGCCCGCGCCACGCAGGCGGAGACCGTGGCGCGGGTGCGGGCGGCGATCCGCATCCCCCTCACTGTGGGCGGTGGCGTGCGCAGCGTGGACGACGCGCGTCGCCTGCTCGCGGCGGGCGCGGACAAGGTGAGCGTGAACACGGCGGCCATCGAGCGTCCCGCGCTCCTGTCGGAGCTCGCGGGCGAGTTCGGCAGCCAGTGCGTCGTGCTCGCCATCGATGCGCGCCGCACGGGTGACCGCTGGGAGGCGCTGGTGCGTGGCGGCCGCACGCCCGGTCGACCCGACGCGGTAGCGTGGGCGGCGGAAGGCGCGGGGCTGGGGGCGGGGGAAATACTGCTCACGAGCTGGGACCGCGACGGCACGCGAGCCGGTCCCGACCTGGAGCTGTTGCGAGCGGTCGTGGGAGCGGTGCACGTGCCGGTGATCGCGTCGGGCGGGATCGGCGACCGCGCTCACGTGGCGCAGGCGCTGCGCGCCGGCGCCGACGCCGTGCTCGCGGCATCCGTGTTCCACGACGGTGACGACACCGTCGGCGGCATCAAGGACGAGCTGTCGCTCCGCGGCATCCGGGTGCGGCGATGATCATCCCCAGCATCGACGTGATCAACGGCCGCGCGGTGCAATTGCGGCGCGGACGCGAATTCGTGCTGGACGGCGGCGACCCGCTGGCGCGCCTCGAGGAGTTCGCGGTGGCGGGCGAAGTGGCGGTGATCGACCTGGACGCGGCGCTCGGCCGCGGCTCCAACGCCGAGTTGATCCGCGAGATGGTGCGGCGGACTCCGTGTCGGGTGGGTGGGGGGATTCGCGACCTCGCTGCGGCACGCGCGTGGCTCGACGCCGGCGCGGCGAAGATCATGATCGGCACGGCTGCGACCCCGGAGCTGTGCGGCGCCTTGCCGCGCGAGCGCGTGATCGCCGCGGTCGATGCCGACAAGGGCCAGGTCGTGGTGGACGGCTGGCGCCGCGAGACCGGCGTGCCGGTGCTCGAGCGGATCCGCGCGCTCGCCCCGTTCGTCGGCGGATTTCTCTTCACGCAGGTGGAGCGCGAAGGCGCCATGGACGGATTCGACTTTCAGGCGGTCGCGGCCGCCGTGCGCGCGGCGGGCGACGCGCGGGTGACGGCCGCCGGGGGGATCACGACCACCATCGAGATCGCCGAGCTGGACCGCATCGGGGCGGACGCGCAGGTGGGCATGGCGCTGTACACCGGTCGGCTGACGCTGGGCGCGGCGGTGGCGGCACCGCTCGCGAAGCCGGTGGACCACGGGGAGACGGGCGGTGTCTGGCCGACGGTCGTATGCGACGAGTGGGGGCGTGCCCTGGGACTGGTATGGAGCACGCCCGAATCGCTGGCCCGCGCGGTGAAGGAGCGACGGGGCGTCTACTGGTCGCGGTCGCGACAGGCCCTGTGGGTGAAGGGTGAGACGTCGGGCAACACGCAGCAGCTGGTGCGCGTCGATCTCGACTGTGACCGCGACGCGCTGCGCTTCACGGTGCGCCAACACGGCGCCGGCTTCTGTCACCTCGAGCGGCGTGCCTGCTGGCCCGAGGAGTTCGCTTTCGACGACCTCGAGCGCACGATCGCTACGCGGGCGGCGCGCCCCGACCCCGACTCGCGCACCAGCAAGCTCCTGGGGGACCCGGCGCTGCTCGCGGCGAAGCTGGGCGAAGAAGCCGCCGAGCTCGGGGCGGCTGCAACTCGCGGCGAGGTCGTGCACGAGACGGCCGACGTCTGGTACATGGCGCTCGTCGCCCTCGTGCGGGGTGGCGGCTCGCTCACAGAGGTGCGGGCGGAGCTGGCGCGCCGCCACGCCGGGGTGACCCGCCGCCCGATGACGGCGAAGGCTCCGGCGGACGCATCATGACATCGTCACCCCTGCTGCCCCGTCGAACGGTCGCCAAGCTGGCCCACCGCGGCGCGGGTTTCGATGCCAAGACGCTCGCGGCCGCGGCACGCATCGTCGAGGCCGTCCGGACGCGGGGGGAGGTCGCCTTGCGCAAGCACGCCGAGCGGTTCGGGGACGTGTTGCCGGGCGCGCCGTTGTATCACGACCGCTCCGACCTCGCACAAGCGCGGGCGGGCCTTGCGCCCGATGATCGCGCCCGGCTCGAGCGCGTCGCGGCGCGGATCCGGGCGTTCGCCGTGGCGCAACGAAGCGCCCTCGGTCCGGTGCGCGTGCCGGTGCCGGGCGGGGTCGCGGAGCACCGCATCGCCCCGATCGAGCGCGCGGGGTGCTACGCCCCGGGTGGGCGGCATCCGCTGCCCTCGTCGGTGCTGATGACCACGGTGACCGCTCGCGTGGCAGGCGTGCGGGACGTTTGGGTGGCGAGCCCCAGGCCCCAACCCCTCACGCTCGCCGCCGCGGCCGTGGCAGGCGCGGACGGCGTGCTCGCCGCCGGCGGGGCGCAGGCGATCGCGGCACTCGCCTACGGTGCGGGTCCGATCGCGCCGCGCGACGTGATCGTCGGACCCGGGAACCGCTACGTGGCCGCGGCGAAGCGGCTGGTCAGCGGAGCCGTCGCGATCGACATGCTGGCGGGCCCGTCCGAGCTGACCATCTTCGCGGACGGCAGCGCCGACCCCGCCACTGTCGCGGCAGATCTGCTCGCCCAGGCCGAGCACGACCCCGACGCCGTGCCCATGCTCGTGACCGTCGATGCGGCGCTGGTCGAGCGCGTGGAGCGGGAGCTGGCATGCCAGCTCGGCGACCTGCCGACCGCCGACGTCGCCCGGGCGGCGCTGGCGCATGGCGGAGCCGTCGTAGTAGAGAGCACCGATGATGGAATCGCCGCGTGCGACGCGATCGCCCCCGAGCACCTTCAGCTCGAGCTGCGCGATGCGGACGCCGTGGCGCCTCGATTGGCCCACTACGGCGCCCTGTTCGTCGGCGCGGGCAGCGCGGAAGTGCTGGGCGATTACGGCGCGGGACCGAACCACGTGCTGCCCACCGGCGGCACCGCCCGGTTCAGCGGAGGCCTCTCGGTCTACACGTTCCTGCGAGTGCGGACCTGGCTGCGCATCGCCGACTGCGCGGCGGCGCGGTCCGTCGTCGAGGATGCCGTGTGGCTGGGTCGTGCCGAGGGGCTCGAGGCGCATGCGCGCGCCGCGGAGCGGCGGCTCACCCCGCCCGTTGACACACCCCGTCACCCACTCTAGGTTGCGCAAACATGCGCTCCGCGCGGCCGTGTCCGCTCTGTTGTTGTCTCCGCCACCCGCAGGGTTGGACGGACGTCTCGGCGCACCCAGTGACGACATGAGGAACCCCTAAGCCTCTCGCCTCCTGAGCCGCTCCCAGGCCCGGCCACCCCCAGCGTGGTCGGGTTTTTTGCTTTTGTACGCACCATCAACAGAGTCGGGATGCGATGCCTGTGACGCCAAGCGCGCTCGTCTTGATCCTCATCACGCTGCTCGCCGCCACCGTGAACGGAGCGCTCGGCTACGGATTCTCGTCGATCACCGTACCCGTGGCCCTGCTGTTCTACACGAACCGCGTCCTCAATCCGGCGCTCGTGTGGATCGAGGTCGTGCTCAACGGCTACGTCCTCTGGGTCAATCGGGCGAGCGTGCCGCACGTGTGGCGCCGGGTCGTGCCGATCATCCTTGGGCTGGCGCCGGGCGTCGTGCTGGGGACATCGCTGGTGCATCGAGTACAGCCGGGCTGGCTCAAGCTCGCCACGTTCGTGGTCCTGTTGCCGCTCATTCTGATGCAGGCCGCCGGGTTGCGCAGGCCCATCAAAGCCGAGCGTCCCGTCGGACTGGCGTTCGGCGGGGGCCTCGGCGTGCTCTACTCCGTTACGACGATCTCCGGTCCGCCCCTGGCTCTCATGTTGAGCAACCAGGGGTTCACCAAACAGGACTTCCGAGCCGGGCTCGGGCTCGTCCGACTCGCCGAATCGACGTTCACGGCCGCCGCGTACGCCTTCGCCGGCATGTTTGCGACCGAGAGCGTCGGTTTGTTTCCCTACATCGTCCCGAGCCTCGTCGTGGGAATCCCGCTGGGCGCGCGGGTCATTCGCCACGTCCGGCCCGAAACCTTCCGGCGCATCTGCATGAGCTTCGACGCCTGGGTCGTAGGCTACGGCATCTCGACACTATTGCGACAGCTCCACCTGGTCGATGGCGCGGCAGCGTTTGCCGTGCTCGTTACTGTGGGCCTGGTCGATACGTGGCTGTTATACCGGTTCTTCCGTCGCCAGAGAGTCGAGTCGACGGCGGCGGAGCCACGGCCCGATACCGAACACGCGCCTCGAGCGCAGTCCCCGCGAGCCACAGCCCGCCGAAGCCTAGGACGAGCGTCGGTACCGGCCGATTGATTACCGCCGCCAGCATCAGCAAGCCGACGCCGAGCGCCACGCGAACAGCGGTCGCGACGCTCATCGTCAGTACAGGTACGCCACGCCGAGCGCGGCCGTGACCTGGTCTTTCTTGCCGGCGAACGCCGGCAACGTGGACCGGTCGTAGCGAACCTCAGGCCGGACCACGGCGTTGGGCCAGGCACGGATGTTCAAGGTCGCCGTGCCGCTGCCGAACTTCTGCCCCGTGTTCGGGGAGAAGCCGAGCACGCCGCTCGTGCGGGCGCCGTTCTGGTCGTTGACGTAGTCGCCCCGGAGGGCCACGCCGAGGGTCGAGCTGAAGTCATAGGTGACCCAGCCGCCGACGGCTGACCACTTCGCGTCCAGCGTCGGATCCGGCAGCGCCGCGTTGGCCTGCTCCCGGCCGTAGTCGCCCTGTACCCACAGCGCCGCCTTGCCGAGCTTGCGCCACAACAGCCCCTCGACGCCGTAGCGATTGGCCGTGTTGCTGACCGCCTCTTCGGGCCCCCAAAACCCGACGACCCCGATCGAGGTGAGTGCGTCGGGATAGATGCCCACCCGTGCCATCAACGACTTGTGGGTGTTGTTGTCGGCAACCTGGTCCCACCCGTTGATCACGCGGAACTGGGCGTCGATGTGGTCGTTGAACTTGGTCTCCACGCTCACGCCGGTGCCGGTGAAATTCTCCACGTAAATGAACTGGTTCCCTTCCGACCAGTTGGGGTTGACGTACGTCTCGATCACCTCGAGGCCCATCAGCGTTGGGATCCGCCCCACCTTGAACTGCAAGCCGTTGCCGCTGGCCGTGGGCACGTTCAAGGTGACGTAGAGATGCGGCACGTCGACCGGGATCGGGGTAGCGGCGCCCGCGAAGAGCCCGTTCGACTGGATGACGGTGGCATCCTGGCCTACGAGCAACTCGGTGTGGAACCCGGCGCTGAACTTCGCGGGGTCGTATGGCTTGTCGAGCACGGCCGCGAGCGCGTTGAGCGTGAATCGGTTCTGGAACCGGTCATACAGCCGGCCGACGATCGCCGTGTCCGCGAGGCTGTGACCCGAGTACGCGTACGACCCTTCCGCGAAGCCGGTGAGCTTGAACCCGGCAATCGTGGTCTCCAGGTGGTTGACCGGAGGCGCCGGCGGGTCGGGCTGCTTCGCCGCCGCCGTGTCCATCGGCGCAGAGGAAGCGCCCTGCGCGTACACCACCCCGGGCGCGACGAGCCAAAGAGCGAGGAACACGGCTCTTGCGGTGATGAGTTTCATTCGAATTCTCCCTAGTGATGGTCCCCCGAGTGCCCCCTCTCCGCAGTGCGGAGAGGGGACAGGGGGTGAGGCTAGATCGCTTCCGGTGCCGGCTCCAGCTGCCCCGCCCCCAACGACACGGGGGCGGACCCGCGCAGAATCACGGCGGACGAGACTTCGGGCGTGTCGGGGTACGCCAAGGCGCCCATCTCGGGCAGGTCCAGCCCGAGCTCTTCCACCTCGGCCGACACCCGGTGGCCACCCACGACCAGCTGCGTCACCTTGTACGCGGCGTACGCCATGGCACCGACCGCGACGAAGTTGGCCAGGCCGCCGACCAGCTGCGCGACGAACTGGCTCGCGTCGCCGTAGAGCAACCCCCGCACGGCACCCGGGACTCCATTCCAGCCGTCGCCGTAGGTGCCGTCGGCCAGCAAGCCGAGCGAGAGAATGCCCCACAACCCGTTGACGCCGTGCACCGAGATGGCACCCACGGGGTCGTCGATGTGGAGCCGCCCGTCGATGAAGAACACCGCGACGCAGACCAAGACGCCGGCTATGCCGCCGATCAGCACCGCCGACGGCGCAGTCACGAACGCGCACGGCGCCGTGATGGCCACCAACCCCGCGAGCGTGCCGTTCGCCACCATCGAAGGATCGGGCTTGCCGTACTTGAGCCACATGTAGAGCATTGCGGTGATGCCTCCAGCCGCCCCAGCCAGCATCGTATTCGTCGCGATGACCCCGATGCGCAGGTCCGAGCCCGCCAGCGTCGAGCCCGCGTTGAACCCGAACCACCCGAACGCCAGGATGAACGTCCCGATCAGCGCCATGGGGATGTTGTGGCCCGGGATCGCGTTGCTCGAGCCGTCGGCGTTGTACTTCCCGCGGCGCGGACCGAGCAATGCCGCCGTCACGAACGCCATGACGCCGCCGGTCATGTGCACGACCGACGAGCCGGCGAAATCCACGTGTCCGTGACCGAGGCCGAGGTTCTTGCCCAGCATCGCGAGCCAGCCGCCGCCCCACGTCCAGTTGGCATAGATCGGATAGATGAACGCCCCGACGAACACGCTGAACACCACGAATGCCGAGAACTTCCAGCGCTCGGCCAACGCGCCCGTGGGAATCGTCGCCGCCGTGTCCATGAACACCATCTGGAACAGGAAGTACGCGAACACGGGGGCCGTATAGGCGACGCCGGTGAGGAAGAACCCTGTCCCGCCGAACAAGCCCCAGTCCTTGCCACCGATCGTGAGCGAGACTTCATGGGCCAGCTTGTCGTAGCCGCCAAGCGTGCCGAGCGCGCCGACACCGCCGGCCTGCAACGCGAACCCGACGGCCCAGTACGCCAGCATCGCGATGCCGTAGACCATGAAGTTCATGGTGATCGTATGGGCGGCGTTCTTGGCGCGCGTGAACCCGGTCTCGACCATGGCGAACCCCGCCTGCATGAACATGACGAGGAAGCCCGCAACGAGGGTCCACACGAAATTGATGGCGACCGTGTTCGCCGCCGCGGCGGCGTTCGCGGCTCGGGCGAGCGAATCCGCCGGGACTGCCTGCGCCGTCAGAACCAGCGGGCAGGCCAACGCCAACAGCAACCCAAGGCCGACCGAGCGTCTCATGCCATCTCCCGTCATACGGTCTCCCA
>Ga0209805_1000012_pt1 | contig 94965 bp, 82 predicted proteins | sample GraSoiAngelo_148_FD_185905 | JGI IMG/M metagenome (GOLD analysis project Ga0209805, IMG submission 185905) | Grasslands soil microbial communities from the Angelo Coastal Reserve, California, USA - 14_1009_09_20cm (SPAdes) (version 2) | ecosystem: Environmental > Terrestrial > Soil > Grasslands ...
TGTTTCTTCTTCTTCTGGCCCGCGACACGACGGGCTACTGGCAGCAGCAAGTCAGCTACCGCATCACCGCCTCCCTCGACGAGCCGACCGGCGTGCTCACGGGGCGGGAGCGGATCGGTTACGTCAACCGCTCCTCGACCACGCTGCGCGACTTCTACGTACATCAGTACCTGAACGCGTTCCGGCCGGGGTCGCGCTGGGCCGCGGCCGACTCGGCCGAGGGGCGCGAGCGGTTTCAGCATCTCGGGGATCCGGACTACGCGTTCGAGCGCATCACGGCCGCCACGCTCCTGGGCCGGGCGCTGCGACCCGACTACCCGTACGCGCCCGACTCGACCATCGCACACTGGACGCTCGCCCGGCCGCTCGTGCCCGGCGATTCGCTCGTGGTCGAAATCGAATGGCAGGCGCGTCTCTCGACGCTGCCGCGGCGCCAGGGGCGTCAGGGCCGGCGCTTCGACTTCGCGCAGTGGTATCCGAAAGTCGTGGTGTACGACAAATACGGATGGGAGGACCATCCGCTCTATCCCGCGGGAGAGTTCTACGGCGAGTTCGCGACGTACGATGTGACGCTCGATCTCCCCGACGATCAGGTCATCGGCGCCACCGGCGTTCCCGTGGAGGGCGACCCCGGCTGGGAGAAGGCGAAGGCGGATCCCGGCCTGCAGGTGGATTATCAGCGTGCCTGGTACCGCTCCCCGCTCGCCGCGTCCGGGTGCGCGGGGATGCGGGTCGGCGCGGGACGGAAGTGTGTCCGCTTCCGGGCCGAGCGCGTGCATCACTTCGCGTTCTCCCTGAACCCGCAGTACCGCTACGAGCAGGGCCGCTCCGGCGACGCAGTGGTGCGCGTGCTGTATCTGCCCGAGGACCGCGCCACGTGGGGGAACGGCGTCGCGCTACGCAATACGGTCACCGCCCTCGCGTGGCTCGACTCCCTGTACGGCACCTACCAGTGGCCGCAGCTCACCAACGTGCACCGCATCGAGGGCGGCGGCACCGAGTTCCCCATGATGATCATGGACGGCAGCGCCGGGCTCGGCCTGATCGTGCACGAAGCCGGCCACCAGTACACCATGGGGCAGCTCGCGAACAACGAGTGGCGCGAGGGCTGGCTCGACGAGGGGTTCACGAGCTTCCAGACCGGCTGGTTCTTCGAGACGCGCGGCGGGCCGCCGGCGTATGACGGGCTCGAGCCCGAGGTCCTGTGGCTCGACCTGGAGCGCTGGAGCGAGCCGGTGTCGTTTCCGGGCGAGCAGTACCGCGACTTCACCACCTACAACGCCATGGTCTATTCGAAGGCGCAGCTGTTCTACGAGGAGCTGCGCTACGTGGTGGGGGACGAGACGATGCGGCGCATCCTGCGGGCCTACTTTGCCCGCTGGAGGCTGAAGCACGTGGACGAGGACGCGCTGCGTGAGGTCGCCGAGGACGTGTCGGGGCGGAACCTGAAATGGCTGTTCGGCGAGTGGCTGCACGCCACGCCGTTGTTCGACTACCGCCTGAAGCGCGTCGAGCGGCACCATCTCGCCGACGGCCGGTGGCGCACCGAGGTCACGATCGAGCGGCGGGGCGAGGGCCGGCTGCCGGTGGAGATCGGCGACGCCGACACGATCTACGCCCGGGCGACGGGCGAGCCCGCGGAGGAGCGGGTCGCGTTCGTGAGTGCCGCGCGGCCCGGGCGCCTCGTGCTCGACCCCCGGGGACGCACGCACGATTTCGACCTGCTGAACAACCGCGAGCCACGGGCACTCGTGGGGCGCGGTGCGTGGACTTTTCGGCTGGACGACCCCACGCGGGAGACCGCGCGGCGGGACCGGTTGGTGCGCGCCTGGCTGCCCGTCGCCTGGTCGAACAGCTTCGGCGGCTTCACGGTCGGCCTGCGCGAGCGTTCCAACTATCTCGGCAGCTACGACCGCGGCCTGCTGCTGGCCGCCCTCGCCACCGGCCCCGGCGCCACCAACCGCTTCGGCTTCTACGGCCGCTGGGGCAATTCTATCGGGCACGCGGCGCCGCGCACCGAGACGAGCGTCGCGGCGTGGTCGGCGGAGGGACGCGCCGGGGCGAAGCTCTCCGTGGATCGCTCGTTGCGCCAGCACCTGGACTTCGGCGCCGACCCCCACGTCGGGTTCGACGCCCTGTGGATGGCGACCACCGAGCTCGGCTACCTCGACCGGGGGCTGTGGGACGACGCCGGCAGCGTCGAGGTGGGGCCGTGGTGGGCGACCACCACGCGGCATGGCGCGACCGCGTTGCACGCCCGCTTCGTCGCCCGGGGGGGCGTGGTGTACTCGAACCCGTCGCGGGGAATCGTCTCGGCCACCCGCTACGACTTCGAGGGTTTCGGTCGATTCACCGGGGAGGCAAGCGTGCGGACGCCGTTCTGGGCCCGGACGACGCTGGGGCTGCGCCTGTTCGCCGGCGCCTACACCGGGGGCTCGCCGGCGGTGCGGCAACGGCGCATTCCCGTCGCGGGGGCGGATCCGTACGAGACCTTCGGCGACCCATTCCTGCGGAGTCAGGGCGCCCTGTTCCTGCGGCCGGACTTCTACTACCATGCGCCGGGGAACGCCAATCTGCGGGCGTTCCGCCGCGACCTCGGTGGGCGATGGGCGGTGAGCGTGAACGGCGAGCTGACGCGCTCCCTGGGGCGACGCGACCATGGATTCCTGCGGGAGGCATCCCTCATGGGCTTCGCCGACGCCGGTCTCGTGGACACGCTCGCCGTGCCGGCGACCAAGCGGGGTCGCGCGTCCACGTTTCTCTACGAAGGAGGGCTCGGCCTCGTGAGCCGCCATCAGTTGCGCGACCTCGGCTGGACGCTGCGGTTCGAGGTGCCGCTCGTGGTGGCTCCCTTCCAGTTCGCCGCCGACAGCGTCTCGGGAAGGGCGCGGTTCGCGTTCCGGTGGCAGGTGAGCCTGTCCCCGAGCTTCTGATGGACACGCGCGCGCACGATCGCCGCGGGTTCTTCCGCGACGCGTTCGGCCGGCTGCTGCACGAGGTGACCGTGCGCACCGAGCGCCGCGTGGCGCCGCGGCGCTACTTCCGGCCCCCCGGCGCGGCGGACGAGATCAGCTTCCTGGCCTCGTGCACGCGCTGCGGCGACTGTATCGCGGTGTGCCCGGTGCAGGCGATCATCAAGGCGCCGCCGGCGGCGGGCCTTGCCGCCGGCACGCCGATCATCGATCCCGGGATCCAGGCCTGCGTGGTGTGCGCGGAAATGCCCTGCGCCCGCGCGTGCGAGACCGGCGCCCTGGTGCCGCCGCCCGGCGGCTGGGACGAGGTGCACATGGGCGTGCTCGAGCTCGATCCCGAGCGCTGCATCACGTTCCAGGGGGTGGCGTGCGGCGTGTGCGCGCGGGCCTGTCCGGTGGGCGAGAAGGCGCTGGCACTCGATGCCGGGGGCCGGCCCGTGATCCGGCCGGAGGGATGCGTGGGGTGCGGGGTGTGTGTGACGGCGTGTGTGACGAGTCCGTCGTCTCTCAGGCTGAGCCTGGTCCCATGAGAACGCGGAAGTCGGAAGTCGGAACGCGGAACGGAAAAGCGAGGTCGCGCGCCAGGACGCCCGGTTGCCCGTTCCGCGTTCCGCGTTCCGCGTTCCGCGTTCGGGGTGTTTCGTGACCGACCTCCCCTACCGCGTCCCCAAGCCCTGGGGCCACGAGCTGATCTGGGCCCGCACCGACCGGTACGTCGGGAAGATCCTACACATCGAGCCCGGGCACGTGCTGTCGTTGCAGTACCACAACAAGAAGGACGAGTCGATCTACGTGCTCGCTGGCGAGATCATCCTGCGCCTGCAGCGGGACGAGCAGCTCTCCGAGCGGCGCATGGCGCAGGGGCAGGCGTTCCACATCGAGCCCAAGCTGATCCACCAATTCGAGGCCGTCACGGCCACCGATCTGCTCGAGGCGTCCACACCCGAGATCGACGACGTGGTGCGGCTGAAAGACCGCTACGGGAGGGTGCCGTGAAAGTGATCGTGCCGCTCGCCGGCAAAGGCACACGGCTGTTGCCGCTCACCAAGCGGGTCCCCAAGCCGCTGGTGCGGGTCGCGGGCCGACCGGTGATGGACTACGTGATGGACGCGGTGAAGCCCCTCGACGTCGACGAGATCATCGTCATCACGGGACATCTGAAAAATGTCGTCGAGCGGTACGTGGTCGAGCACTACGACGTCAAGGCGACCTTCGTCGAGCAAAAGACGCTCGACGGCACCGCCGGCGCCATCAACCTGGCGCGGCCGTTCGTGGACTCCCCGGTCCTCATCATCTTCGTGGACACTCTGTTCGAGGCCGACCTGTCGCTCGTCGAGCGGGTGGACGCGGACGGGATCATCTGGGCGAAAGAGGTCGAGGACTACCAGCGGTTCGGGGTGATCGTGACCGACGCGCAGGGCTACATGCAGCGCATCGTCGAGAAGCCGAGCACGCCGGTCTCGCGGCTCGCGAACATCGGGCTGCAGTACGTGCGGGACTGGAAGACGTTGTTCGACGGCATCGCCCACGTATTGACGCAGCCTCCGGGCAAGGGCGGCGAGTACTATCTCACCGACGCGTTCCAGTACATGGTGGACCACGGCCGGCGGCTGCTGACGGCGCCCGTGCGCGGCTGGTACGACTGCGGCAAAGTGGACACGCTGCTCGAGACCAACCGGCACCTGCTCGACAACGGCCGGGTCCGGCTCCCCACGGGCCCGTGTCCGCGCTGCACCATCGTCCCCCCGGTCTACATCGAGGACGGCGTGCAGATCCACGACGCCACGGTGGGGCCGAACGTGTCGCTCGAGGCGGGGAGTCACGTCACGGAGAGCACGATTGCCAACAGCATCCTCGGCAGGAACGTGCGCGTGGTCCGCAGCACGGTGCACGATTCGGTGATCGGGGACGATCAGGTCATCGAGGGCAGGACGGTGCAGGCGAGCGTACTCGACGCCGGGGAGTTGGCACCCGCCACGTAGCATGGATGTCGCCGAGGTGCGGGAGCTGTTCACGTACAACGCGTGGGCCAACCGCCAGTGCTTCGCGGCGCTCGAGCGGCTGCCCGCCGAACCGTACTTCCGGGATCTCAAGAGCAGTCACGGCGGGATTCACGGCACCGTGTGTCATATCGTGTGGGCCGAGGACCTGTGGCTCAGCCGCTGGCTCGGCAGGGCGAACCCCGCGGTGCCGCAGGGGAAAGACCTGGCGACGCTCGCGGCGGTCCGCGCGCGCTGGGAGACGATCGAGGCGGAGCGCGGAGCGTTCCTCGCGGGGCTGGGCGAGCACCGGCTGGACGACACACTGGTGGTGAAGCCGAGTACCGGCGGAGCGTACGTGCACACGTTTCGCCAGATGTTTCGGCACGCGGTGGACCACTCCTCCTACCATCGCGGCCAGCTCGTGACGCTGCTCCGCCAGGTGGGCGCGCAGCCGCCCAGCACCGGGCTGATCGTGTTCTATCGCCAGACAGCCACATAACCGGTTGATAATCAGTAGGTTGCTACCAACCGCCGTAACTGACCGGGCCCCTTGACGGGCGTGTGGAACCGGACTTACTTACTGACCGTTCAGTAACTAAATCCGGAGGATCAGCCGTGAGCCACGCCGTCACTCCATCGAAACGCCCGCGACCGCCGCGTTGGCAGCGGCGCAAGGAAGCGCGTCCGGGCGAGATCGTGGCCGCCGCGCTCGACGTGTTCGTGGAGCGCGGCTTCGCCGCCGCCAAGGTCGCCGACGTGGCGCGCCGCGCCGGCGTAACCAAGGGCACGGTTTACCTCTACTTCGACAGCAAGGAAGCCCTGTTCAAGGCGGTGGTGCGCGAAACGATCGTGCCGGTCATCGCCCAGGGAGAGGCGCTGGCGCGGTCCTTCACCGGCAGCGCGCGCGAGCTGCTGGAGCGGTTGGTGCGGGAGTACTGGCGGCTGGTGGGGGAGACCGCCCTCGCCGGAATCCCGAAACTGATGATGGCCGAGGCGGCAACTTTTCCCGAGCTGACCCGTTTCTACTACGACGAAGTCGTGACGCGCGGGCACCGCCTCATGGCGGGCGTCATCCAGCGCGGCATCCAGAACGGCGAGTTCCGGCCCGTGGACGTCACGGTCGCCGCGAAGCTGGCGATGTCGCCGCTGATGCACGCCACCGTGGCGCGGCGCGCCTTCGCGTCGTGCATGCCGGAGGGGTTCAACGTGCAGACCTATCTCGACACCCACATTGACCTGTATCTCAATGGCATCGCGAACCGCTAGCGGTCGGCTGGTAGGCGTGCTCGCGTGGCTCGTCGCCGCGCCCCACGTCCTGGCGGCTCAGGTCCCCGCGGCCGCCGCAGCCCTGCGCTTGTCGTTCGCGGACGCCGTGCGCGTCGCGTCGAGCGAGGCGCCCGTGGTGGCGCTCGCCGGGTTGCGGGCGGACGAGGCGGACGCGCGCGTGCGGCAGACGCGGGCGGCGCTGTTGCCGTCGCTGTCCCTGGTGGGCTCGCGGCTCAATCGCACGTTCAATTCGAAGTCCCTCGGCATCGACTTCAGCTTCCCGACCGGGACCGGGGGGCCGCCCGCCACGCTGCCGGAGCTGATCGGCCCGTTCAACCTGTACGACGCCCGCGTGAGCGCGTCGCAGGCGTTGTTCGACTGGTCGAGCGTGGCGCGGGTCCGCGCCGCCAGAGCCCAGGCGGACGGGAGTCGCGCCGAGCGGAGCGTGACCGTGGAGGGCACGGCGCTGACCGCGGCACTGGCGTATCTGCGGGCGGTGCGCGCGCAGGCGGTTGTGGCGGCGCGCCAGGCCGATTCCGCGATCGCGGCGGAGCTGGTGGGCCTGGCGGAGGCGCAGAAGGCGGCGGGCGTGAGCGCGGCGATCGACGTGACGCGGGCGCGGACGCAGCTCGTCACGGCCGAAGGCCTGCTGCTCGTCGCCAAGAACCAGCTGGACCGCGCGCGCATCGATCTGACCCGCGCGCTGGGGATCGACCCCGGCACGCCGCTCGCCTTCACGGACACGCTTGCCGCTACGCTGGGCGCGGCGGACGTGCCGGCGGCGCGCGATTCGGTCGTGGCGGCGGGCCTCGCCAACCGGCCCGACTTGAGGGCCGAGCTGGCGCGCGCCGGCGCGGCGCGGCAAAGCGGCGCGGCGATCCGCGCGGAACGGTTGCCGCGGCTCGAGGTAGGAGCGGACTACGGCGTGAACGGGCGGACCGTGCCGGGCGCGATTGCGACGCGCGACGTGACCCTGCAGGTCAGCGTGCCGATCCTGGACGGCTTCCGCCGCGAGGCGCGCCTGGCCGAGCAGGACGCCGTGGTGCGCGAATCGCGGGTGCGGGAGCGCGACCTGCGCCAGCAGATCGCGGCCGACGTGGACGGCGCGTTGCTCGACCTCCATTCGGCGGAAGCGCAGCAGGCGGTCGCCGCGGAGCGGCTGCGGCTCGCGGCGCAGGAGCTGTCGCAGTCGCGGGAGCGTTTCAAGGCCGGCGTCGCCGGCAACATCGAAGTGATCGACGCGCAGTCGAACCTGATTCGGGCGCGGGATACGGACATCGACGCGCGCTTCGCGGCCGCGACCGCGCGCGTCTCCCTGGCACGGGCGGCGGGCGTCGCCCGGACCCTGCACTGACGCATCACATCGAACCACGGATCAAGAGCGAGTCTATGGCTACGACGATCGAACCAGAGATCAGGCGCGATTCCGCTGCGAAGGCGGCTCCCCCGGCTTCCCCGGCGCCTGCCGCCGAGCCCAAGGCGGGTGGCCGGCGGCGGATCGTGTTCAGCGTGATGGGGCTGGCGCTGGTGGCGCTGCTGGCGCTGGGAGCGCGACGCTGGATCTACGGCCTGAGCCACGTCTCCACGGACAACGCGCAGGTGGATGGGCACATCGTCCCGATCCTGCCGAAGGTCGGCGGCTTCGTGACCGAAGTCCGGATCGATGAGAACCAGGGCGTCAAGGCCGGGGACACGCTCGTGGTGCTGGACGACCGCGATTACCGGGTTCGGCTGGCGCAGGTCGAGGCGGACCTGGCCGTGGCGCTCGCGGGCGTCTCGAACCGGGCGCGCGTCGGACAGGCGGAGGCCCAGGTGGAGCAGGCGCAGGCGAACGCGCTGAAAGCGCACGCCGACCTGGATCGCGTCAGGCCGCTGGCGCTGCAGGAGATCGTGTCGAAGCAGCAGCTCGACGCGGTCGAGGCGGCCGCCCGGGCGGCCGACGCCGCGCTGGCGGCGGCCCAGGCGGCGCTGGTGGCGGCGGACGCCCGGGTCGGCGCGGCGCGCGCCGCGCGCGACCAGGCGGCGCTGAACCTGTCCTACACGCGCGTCATCGCTCCGTCCTCCGGCGTCGTGAGCAAGAAGACCGTGGAGCTGGGGCAGCTGGTCCAGCCGGGTCAGCCGTTGATGAGCGTCGTGCCGCTCGAGGATGTGTGGCTCACGGCCAACCTGAAGGAGACGGAGATCGCCGACGTGAAGCCCGGTGAGCCGGTGGACTTCACGGTCGACGCCTATCCAGGCGCGCATTTCCGCGGGCACGTGCAGAGCCTGTCGCCGGCGACGGGGGCGCGGTTCTCGCTGCTCCCCCCCGACAACGCGACCGGGAACTTCACGAAGGTGGTGCAGCGTGTGCCGGTCCGTATCCGGCCCGACAAGGTCGACCCGACCCATCCGCTGCGGCCCGGGATGAGCGTGGTCGTGACCATCCAGACGAAATAGCCGACCCGTGGCCACCGCTGCTCTCCCGGCCCCGGCCCCGGCGCTCGGCGCGAGCGCCGACCGCTACAGGTACCGCTACATCATCGCGGTCACGGTCTCGCTCGCGTCCGTGCTGGAGCTGCTCGACACCAGCATTGTGAACGTCGCGATCCCCCACATGATGGGAAACCTGGGAGCGACGCTCGACGAGATCGCCTGGGTGTCGACCGGGTACATCGTGGCGAACGTGATCATCCTGCCCATCACCGGGTGGCTGTCGGCGTACTTCGGGCGGCGAAGCTATTTCGCCGGCTCGATCGCGATCTTCATCGTGTCGTCGTTCTTCTGCGGCAACGCGCATTCACTCGCCTCGCTCGTGTTCTGGCGTATCATCCAGGGACTGGGGGGCGGGGCGCTGCTCTCCACCTCACAGGCCATCCTGTACGAGGAATTCCCGCGCGAGGAGTACGGCACGGCGATGGCGATCTTCGGCGTGGGCGTGATGGTCGGTCCCACGCTCGGGCCCACACTCGGCGGCTACATCACCGATGCGTTCGGCTGGCCGTGGATCTTCTACATCAACATCCCCATCGGGATGCTGGCGCTCGCCCTGTCGCTCAGCTTCGTCAACGACTCACGCTATCAGCAGAAGGCGGAGCGGGTGGACTACGTCGGGCTGCTGCTCCTGGCCGTGGGGATCGGCACGCTGCAGACCATGCTCGAGCGCGGCGAGCGGCTCGACTGGTTCCAGTCGCGCGAAGTGACCATGTACGGCCTGATCAGCGCCGTGTCGCTCGTCTCGTTCGTGTGGCACGAGCTCACGACCGAGCATCCGGTGGTGGACCTGCGGATTCTCAACAGCCGCCAACTCGCCGTGGGAGTCGTCTTCGGCGGCGTGCTGGGCATCTGCCTCTACGCCACCGTCTTCGTACTGCCGGTGTACCTCCAGAATCTCCAGAATTTCACGGCGGAGCAGACCGGATTCGTCATTCTTCCCGGCGCCCTCGCGAGCGCGTTCACGATGGCGACGATGGGGCGCACGGCGGGCAAGTTCGATGCGCGGCTCTCGATCCTGGCGGGGGTGTCGATCTTCGCGCTCTCGATGTGGAAACATGCCCATTTCACGACCGACAGCGGCATGAGCGATTTCTTCTGGCCGCTGATTTTCCGCGGCGTCGGGCTGGGGTTGATCTTCGTGCCGCTCACCAATCTCGCTCTGGCGGACCTGCCCATGAGCAAGATCCCGAACGGCACCGGGCTCTTCAACTTGATGCGGCAGCTCGGCGGCAGCGTGGGGATCGCCATCTCGGCGACGCTGGTGCAGCGCTTCACGGCGATCCATCGGGCCGACTTGATCGCCAACGTGACGCAGTACAGCGAGGTGACCCGGGAGCGGCTGGGCGCCATCGCGGCGCGGCTGATCGCCACCGGCACGCCGGCGCCCCTGGCCGATTCCAAGGCGTTGCTGGTCCTGAACGGCCAGGTCACGCGCCAGGCGCTGATGCTTTCGTTCGAGCAGCTGTTCCTGCTGTTCGGCGCGGTGTTCGTGCTGTCGTTGCCGCTGCTGCTCCTGATGCACAAGAGCAAGGGGATGCCGGGCGGGGGTGCCGCTGCACATTGAGTTTGACCGAGGAGAAGGGGGAGTTGATGACGAAAGCACCGAAGGTGAGGGTCGGAGACGTGGCGCCGGACTTTACGCTCCCCGATCAGACCGGCACGCCCGTACGGCTGCGAGATCTGGTGGGCCGGAAGACCGTGGTGCTGTACTTCTATCCGAAAGACCAGACACCGGGGTGCACGGTCGAGGCTCGGGCGTTCCGGGACAGCTACGACGCGTTCACGGCGGCCGGTGCCGAGGTGATCGGTGTGAGTGCCGATTCGGTGGCGTCGCACCGCCGCTTCGCGGCGAATCAGGGGCTGCCGTTCCTGCTGCTCTCCGACCGGGAGGGGAAGGTGCGCGAGCTGTACGGCGTCGAGAAAACGCTGGGGCTCATCCCCGGTCGCGTGACGTACGTGATCGATCCGGAGGGAGTGGTGCGCCACATCTACTCCTCGCAGCTCCGCGCCACGAACCACAGCCGGGAGTCGCTCGCGGTGGCGCGGGCCCTCCGGAGAGGGGAGGCCCCGGCCTAGCCGGCCTCCGCCATCGCGGCGGTGACGAGGAGCGCGCGGACGATCCCGAGCGCTCCTTCGACGTTCTCGTACCACTCGGTGGTGAGATGCGCGTCGCCCGCCTTGCCGCCCGCGCCCAGCGCGATCGCGGGGATGCCGAGCGCGATCGGCGCGTTCGCGTCGGTGGAGGCGCTGGTGAGCTCGGCGTCGTGGCCCAGCGCGCGATTGGCCGCGATCGCCGCCTGCACCAAGGGATGGGCGCGCGGCGTGATGCCGCAGGGGCGATCGCCCACGAGCCGCACCTCCACGCGCAGGGGCGGCGTCCCCTTGGTGCGGGTACGGTTCTCGTCGTCCGCGGCGCGCTCGAGCGCGGCGCGGACCGTGACGTCGAGCTGCGCCAGGGCGCGGGGATCCTCGCTCCGCAGGTCCAGATCGAGCCAGGCATCCTGCGGGATCGAGTTGAGCCCGGTGCCGCCCCCCAGGCCCACCACGGCGCAGGTGGTGCGTGGCGCCGTGACGGTGGGGAGGTCCGCGAGCAGGGCGGCGGCGCGCCCCACGGCGTTCGCGGGGTTGGCGACGCCGAACGCGGCCCAGGAATGGCCGCCCGGCCCCCGGAACGTGACGTGATAGCGCTTGGAGCCGAGCGCGCGGTGGATCACGCGCTCGAGCCCCGCGCCGTCGAGGGCGATGAAGGCCACGGGTTTCCCGTTTCCCGTTTCACGTTTCCCGTTCAAGAGGTATTTCACGCCCCTGAGATCGCCCGACCCCTCTTCCCCGACGGTCGCGGCGAACAGGATTGGGCGTGCCGTCGGGACCCCCGTCGCGACCAGGGCCTCCGCCACCGCCACCAGCGCCGCGAGCCCGCGGGCGTTGTCCGAGATGCCGGGGCCTTCGAGCCGCTGGCCGCGCCGCTTGACCCGCACGTCCACCTCGGGACCGAACACCGTGTCCAGGTGCGCGGCCACCACCACCGGTCCTTCGCCAGACCCTTGCCCGTTCTTTCCGAACCAGCCGCGCACGTTGCCCGCGTCGTCGACCCCCACGTCCGCGAGCCCGACCTCGCGAAACAAGTCGACGACGCGCGCGCCGCGCGCTCCCTCCGCACCGGTCGGCGCCGGCGTGGCGGAGAGCGCGGCCTGACGCGCGAGCGTCACGTCGTCGGCGCGCTCGACGTGGCGCCGGGCGGCGCGGATGCGCTCGTGCGCGAGCAGGCGCGAGAGGGTGTGCTCCACGGTGTCTCACACTAACCCGCTTGACGGTGGGGGGCGAGAGGGTGACACTAGGTCATGGACGAGCGTGAGTTGATCTACGACTGGAACCGGGCCGGCGGCGCGGCGTCGTTCGACTGGACGCGCGCGCGGGTCGACCTGAACGACGAGACGCTGCGCGATGGGTTGCAATCCCCCTCCGTCCGCGACCCCGCGCTCGACGTCAAGAAACGCCTGCTCCATCTCATGGCGGACCTGGGCATCGTGGCCGCCGACATCGGCTTACCGGGGGCGGGCCCGCGTGTGGTGGAGCAGGTGCGGGCGCTCGCCACGGAGATCCGCGACGCCCGGCTGCCGCTGGCCCCGAACTGCGCGGCGCGCACCGTGATCGCCGACATCGAGCCGATCGTGCGGGTGGCGGACGAAGTCGGGATCGCGATCGAAGCCGCGACCTTCATCGGATCGTCGCCCATCCGCCAGTACGCCGAAGACTGGACGCTGGACCGGATCCTGCAATCGACGGAAGAGGCGGTCACGTACGCCGTGAAGCATGGCCTGCCGGTCATGTACGTGACCGAGGACACCACGCGGGCCAAGCCGGACGCCCTCAAGGCGTTGTACGGGACGGCCATCGCCTGCGGCGCGACACGGATTTGCCTGGCGGACACCGTCGGGCATGCAACTCCGGCTGGAGTGAATGCGCTGGTTGAATTCGTCAAGCAGGAAATCGTCAAACAGAACCGTGTGAAGATTGATTGGCACGGACACCGTGACCGCGGGATGGGCCTGATCAATTGCCTCGCCGCGATCGAGGCGGGCGTAGACCGTGTGCACGGCACGGCGCTCGGCGTGGGGGAGCGCGTCGGCAACGCGGAGATGGACCTGCTGATCGTGAATCTCAAGCTGCTGGGCGCCCACCGGCACGACATCGCGAAGCTGCCCGAGTACTGCCGGCTGGTCGCCGACGCGCTGGGCGTGCCCATCCCGGTGAACTACCCGGTGATGGGCGGAGACGCGTTCCGCACCGGGACCGGGGTGCACGCGGCGGCGATCATCAAGGCCAAGAAAAAGGGCCATGCCTGGCTCGCCGATCGCGTCTACAGCTCCGTGCCGGCGCAGGAGCTCGGCCTCGAGCAGAAGATCGAGATCTCCCCGGTCTCGGGACTCTCCAACGTGAAGTACTGGCTCGAGACGCACGGCTACGACGCGGAGGACGAGGCCCAGTGCCGGGTGCTGTTCGAGGCCGCGAAGCGCACCGACCGCGTGCTGTCGGACGACGAGTGTCACCGGCTCTTGAAGCAGGCGGTATGGCGGTAGGGCCGTTCCGGGAAATCGAGCGGGCCTACTTCGACTTGCGCTGGCACTTGGACCCCGTCGCTGCGACACAGGCGGGCGTGCGGACGTACGACGACCGCTACGGGCGATTCAGCCCGGTCGCGCTGGCGCCGCATCTCGCGGCGCTCAAGTCCATCGGCGTCGCGCTCGAGGAGACCCCGGCCGCCGACCTCGAGGACGAGATCGACCGCACGGCGCTGTTGAACGACCTGCGCGTGCTGCTGCGGCGGTTCGAGCGCGAGCGACCCCAGGCGAAGAACCCCGCGTTCTGGCTGTCGCACCTGCTGGGCGGCCTGCACTTCCTGTTGGGGCGGGGCGACCGCTCGCCCGCCGACAAGGCACGGGCGCTCGCAGGCCGGCTGGAGGACGTGCCGGCGCTGCTGGACGACGCGCGCGCCACGCTGATCGAGCCGGTGCGGGTGTTCGTCGAGACGGCGCTGCGCGTCAACGAAGGCGGACTGGCCCTGGTGCGGGAAGTGGCGACCCCCCTGGCCGGCGTGGAGCCGTCCGCGGCGCAGCGCCTTGCGGCGGCGGCGCAAGCCGCCGCGGCGGCCCTGGCGAGCTTCGCGCACGACATCGAGCGCTGGCTGGAATCGGCGTCGGACCAGTTCGCAGTGGGCGAGGACGACTTCAACTTTCATTTGCACTATGAGCACGCCCTGCGCGACACGGCTCCCGAGCTGTGGCGCTACGGCCTGCACCTGAAGGAAGAGCTCGAGGCCGACCTGGCACGCCGGGCGGCGCGGTTCGACGGCGGCAAGCGCTGGCAGGATGTCACCGACGAGCTACGCGCCGACCACCCTCCGGCGGGGGGGCTGGTCGCGTCGTACGCGGAGGAGATGCGGCGCGCGCGCGACTTCGTCGCAGCGCGCAGCCTGGCGGCGATCCCCGACGCCCCGCTGGACGTGGTGCCCACGCCGGCGTTCATGCGACCCATCATCCCGTTCGCCGCCTACGACAGTCCCGGCCCGTACTCGAGCGACCGCACCGGCTGGTTCTACGTCACGCTGCCCGATCCACAGCTTCCGGCGGCGGCGCAGGAGCGCATCCTGCGCGACCACTGCCGCCACGAGCTCGGCGTGACCGCCCTGCACGAGGGATACCCCGGGCATCACCTCCACCTGGTGCACGCGCAAGCGCAGCGGTCGGACACGCGCAAGAACGTGTGGACGCCGCTGACGGTCGAAGGGTGGGCGCTGTACTGCGAAGACATGATGGGCGAGGAAGGGTTCTACCGGTCGGAAGAGGAAGCATTCTTCCAGCGCGTCCATCTCCTGTGGCGCGCGACGCGCGTGCTGCTCGACGTGGGACTGCACACCCGGGGAATGACGTTCGGCCAGGCGGTGGACCAGTTCGTCACGGAGCTGCACGTGGATCGGGCCAACGCGGAAGCGGAGGTGCGCCGCTATTGCGCCGAGCCCGCTCAGCCGCTCTGCTACGCCGTGGGGCGCCGCGAGATCCTCGAGCTGCGCAAGGACTTCCGCGCGGCGCGCGGGTCGCGGTTCACGCTGCGCGCGTTCCACGACTCGCTGCTGCGCTACGGCGGCCTGCCCGTCGCGCTGATCCGGTGGGGTCTCGGCCTCAATGCCTAGGGGCGGCACCGCGAGGGGCATGTCGTGGCGACAGGTGAGCCCCGTCGACTAGCAGCAGCGCACGCCCTTCCCCTTCGCCTCGAAGAACTCCGCAACGTACGCTTCCTCGCTCAGCTTCGGCGTGTGCCCCGCGACGCGACAATGCTCCAGGTACGCCGCGTAATCCGGCGCCCCGATGATGCGCCGCAACACGCGCGCGATCCGGGTGGGGAAGGGCAGGGCCGCATCCCGCATCGCGCATCCCGCATCTCGCTCAATCTCCCGTTGCATATCCCGTCTCCACGTACGGCGTCTCATGCACGGCGGCCAGCTTCCGCTTCGACAATACCAGCCACCACTCCCGGACGGAGGTGACGATCAGCACCGCGACGACCACCATGAACAGCAGCGCGACGAACGTGTTCAGGTGGTCGTTGAAAATCAGGCGGGCCGCGTCGCGGCTGGTCGACCCGGCGAGCGACGCGGCGTGCGCCAGGAACCCCAATCGCGGATCGGCCGAGAACACCTTCTGCCACCCGGCCGTCATCGTGACCGTCACGAGCCAGGCGAGCGGCGCGAGCGTGACCCACGCGAAGCGCTGCCGACCCATCTTGATGAGAATCGTCGTGCCCACGCACAGCGCCACGGCGGCGAGCAGCTGGTTCGAGATCCCGAACAGCGGCCACAGCGAATTGATGCCGCCCAGCGGGTCGACTACGCCCTGGTACAGGAAATAGCCCCACCCCGCGACGATACAGGCGCTGGACGCGATCACGCTCGGATACCAGGACGTCTCGCCGAAGCGGGGCCACACGTGCCCCACGATCTCCTGCAGCATGAAGCGTCCCACGCGTGTCCCGGTGTCGATCGTCGTGAGGATGAACAGCGCCTCGAACATGATGGCGAAGTGGTACCACAGGGCGTCGAGCGTACGGCCGCCGCCGCCCAGCGCGCCCGTGGCGCTCGCGAAGATCTGGGCCATGCCGACCGCGAGCGAGGGCGCGCCGCCCGACCGAGCGACGAGCGTGGCTTCCCCCATCCGGGCGGCGAGCGCCTGCATGGTCTCCGGGGTGACGACGAAGCCCGCCTGGCCCAGCGCCTGCGAGGCCTGCGCCAGCGCCGCCGGCGTGGTGTTCATCGCGAAATAGACTCCGGGGTCGAGCGTGCACGCCGCGATCATCGCCATCACGCCCACGAACGACTCCATCAGCATGCCGCCGTAGCCGATCAGCCGGGCGTCGGATTCGCGCGCGATCATCTTCGGCGTCGTGCCGGACGCGACCAGCGAGTGGAATCCCGAGATCGCGCCGCACGCGATCGTGATGAACGCGAAGGGGAACAGCTTGCCCGCGAACACCGGACCCTCCCCCAGCGTGGCGAACGGCGTGAGCGCCGGCATCTTGAGCGGCGGGAGGATCACCAGGATCGCGAACGCGAGCACCAGGATGGTCGTGATCTTCAGGAACGTCGAGAGGTAGTCGCGCGGGCACAGGAGCATCCATACCGGCAGCACCGAGGCGATGAACCCGTAGGCCACCATCATCCACGTGAGCGTCGTGGCGCTGTGGGTGAACAGGGGGGCGAGGTGCGGCTGGCCCGCCACCCAGCCCCCGGCCACCAGCGCACCCAGGAGCAGGACGGCCCCAGCGGCCGAGGCCTCGCCCACCTTTCCCGGCCGCCACCGCTTCATCCACCACCCCATCAGCAGCGCGATCGGCACGGTGCAGCCGAGGGTGAACAGTCCCCAGGGCGACGCCTTGAGGGCATTGACGACGATGAGCGCCAGCACCGCCAGCAGGATGATCATGATGAAGAGCACCGCGAGCATCGCGGTGGCGCCCGCGGCCGGATTTACCTCCTCTTTGGCCATCTGGCCCAGCGACTTGCCGTCGCGGCGCAGGGAGCAGAAGAGGATCGTGAAGTCCTGCACGGCGCCCCCGAGCACGACACCGATCACGAGCCACAACGTGCCCGGGAGGAAGCCGAACTGCGCCGCCAGCACCGGGCCTACCAGCGGCCCGGCGCCGGCGATCGCCGCGAAATGGTGCCCGTACAGCACCCACTTGTTGGTGGGGACGAAGTCGCGCCCGTTGTTGTGCCGCTCGGCGGGAGTCGCGCGGCGGTCGTCCAGCCCGAACACCCGGGCGGCGAGGAAGCGGCTGTAGAATCGGTATCCGACGGCATAGCTGCACACCGCCGCGGTCAAGAGCCAGGCGGCGTTCACGGTCTCGCCGCGCGACAACGCGAGGACGCCGAAGGCGGCGGCACCGAGGGCGGAAATTCCGCCCCACACGAGGAGCGAGAGCAGCCGATTCATGGCGCCTAAGTTACGGCGCGCCTTGCCGATGTTCAATTTCGAACATAGGTTCGAAAGCTTGACTCCAACATCCCCTTGGCTCACGGCCGCGCGGGAGGCGACCCGGGTTGCCACGCCGGCGACCGAGCCGCGGACCGCGCCGCAGCATCTGGCCGAGACCGTGCATGGGCGCGTCGTGGTGGTCACCGGCGGGGCGACGGGCCTGGGCCGGGCCACCGCGCTCGAGTTCGCCCAACGCGGCGTGGCGGTGGCCATCAACTACGTCGACCTCCCCGACCGTGACGTCGCCGCCCAGGCGCTGCTCACCGAGACTGCCATTCGGGCCCTCGGCGTGCCGGTGTATTGCGCGCGCTGCGACGTGCGCAACCACGCCGAAGTGGAGAAGTTCGTCACCACGGTGCGGGAGCGTCTGGGAGGCGTGCACTATCTGGTCAACAATGCCGGCGTCGCGCACGACGGCGCGCTGTGGCGCTTGAGCCCCGAGGCGTGGCAGGAAGTGCTCGACACCAACGTCACCGGGGCCTTCAACTGCATCCAGGCTGTGGCCGGCTCGATGCGGGCCCAGCGCTACGGCAAGATCGTCAACGTCGCGAGCCATCAGGCCTTCCGACCGGGGTTCGGCATCGCCAACTACGCCGCCAGCAAGGCCGCGCTCATCGGGCTCACGCGCTCGGCGGCGGTGGACCTGGGCCCCTCCAACGTGAACGTGAACGCCGTCGCGCCCGGCTTCGTCAAGACGGATCTCCTCTCCAAACTGCCGCGCGAGGTGTTGGAGCGCGCGGAGCACGAGTCGGTGCTGGGCCGCGTGGCCGAGCCCGAAGACGTGGCGCGGGTGATCGTGTTCCTGTGCAGCGAGGAGGCGCGGCACGTGACGGGACAGGTGATCGTGGTGGACGGGGGACTCACGCTCGGTTCTTGAAAAACCGCGGCGCGGACACGATATTGCCCGCCGTGACTAATCCTTTGCAAAACAAATACTTAGTGCGTGGTGCGTGGTGCCTGGTCGCCTCGGCCTTCCTCGGGGCATGCCCGCACAAGACTGGCGCGCCGACGCCCGAGCCCACCGCCCCGCTCCCCACTGCCGGCATCGCGGCGCAGCAGGTGGGCATCACGCCCCTCACGCTGGTCGTCGCGGAAGATTCGCTCCACTGGCAGGCGCTGTTAGGGGAGCGGCGGGCGGCGCTCATCAAAAGCGACAGCGTCATCGGCACCCTCCTCAGGACACGCGTCCCGGAAGTCACGTGGCTGCTCCCCGACGACCTGCGGCGGGCCACCCGGCGTGCGCCGGGGATCGCCCCCGATCCGGATCAGATGGGCACGGCCATCCTGCTGCGAGGCGGCGGGCGCGAGGAGATGGTGCCCGACCCGCTCCGCAACGAGCTGCGCACCCTGGCGGCGCTGGTAGGGGCGGGGGGCGGACGCTTCGTGCTGGTGCCGGCGGGCCTGGTGTTCAGGCGGACGGGCAGTCCGGTGGACGGGCGGTCGGGAGGGGCGGCGGCACGATCGACCGCCGCTCCGCCGGACCGCCCGTCCGGCACGGCTGAGCTGACGGTGGTGATGGTGGACGTCCGCACCGGCCGGGTCGGGTTCCGAACCGTGGCGCGGGGCGAAGGGGACGATCCCTGGACGGCGCTCACGCGCGCCGTCAAGAGCCTCACGCCGGGGCTGCCGTGAGGCGTGAGGCGACCCTCATCGCCGGCGACGGAATCGGGCCCGAGATTACCGAGGCGACCCTGTCGGTGCTCGACGCGCTGGAAGTCGAGCTCGACTGGGACGAGCAGTACGGTGGGATGAGCGCTGTGGAAAAGGCGGGCACGCCGCTGCCGAAGGCGACGCTCGACTCGATCCGCCGCACCGGGCTCGCGCTCAAGGGCCCGCTCACCACGCCCGTGGGCGGGGGCTACCGCTCGGTGAACGTGGCGTTGCGCCAGGAGTTCGAGCTGTATGCGAACGTGCGCCCCGTCAAGTCGATCGTGCCGGGCGGCCGCTACGTCGACGTGGACTTGGTCATCGTGCGCGAGAACACGGAGGGGATGTACGTGGGGTTCGACCGCACCTTCAAGGTCGGGAACGACCCCAAAGCGCTCGCACAGGCGACGTCCGTCATGACCCGTGACGGCTGCCGGCGGATCGTGCGCTACGCGTTCGACTACGCGCGCCGGCACGGGCGCAAGAAGGTGACCGTCGTGCACAAGGCCAACATCCTCAAGGCGACGTCCGGGCTGTTCCTCGAGACCGCCAGGCAGATCGCCGCGGAGTATCAAGGGCAGATCGCCTCGGACGACAAGATCGTGGACAACGCCGCCATGCAGCTCGTGATCAACCCGGCCCAGTTCGACGTGATCGTCACCACCAACCTGTTCGGCGACATCCTCTCGGACGAGGCCTCGGGACTGGTGGGAGGACTGGGACTCGCGCCCGGCGCGAACGTCGGTGAGCAGGCGGCGATCTTCGAGGCCGTGCACGGCTCGGCGCCGGACATCGCGGGGCAGGGCATCGCGAACCCCGCCGCGCAGATGCTCGCGGCCGCGATGATGCTCGACCACATCGGCCAGCTCGAGGAAGCGGGCCGGCTGCGGCGCGCGCTCGAAACGGTGATCGTGAAGGACAACGTCCGGACCAAGGATCTGGGGGGCAGTGCTTCGACCACCGACTTCGCCCGGGCTGTGGCCCGGCGCGTCTAGCCATCCGTGCGCTCGCTGTGGCGATATCACCGCGGGGATCGCCTTGGGGGAGCTGTGTGGGAAATGCACCAGAGACGTCGCGCGAAAGGCGTCACGGGTAGGGCGTCTCGCAGCCATCGTCACCACCCTCGTGCTCGTGGTGTATCTGATGCTCACCCTCCGGGGCGTGGCGCCGGCGTCGCAGGCCACCGCCCGCACTGTGGGCGCCGTGGCGGCGGTCGCGTGGTACGTCCTGACCTTTCGTATCGTGCAGAGGATTGCGCTCGAATGGCTCAAATCACGGCGTCCCTAGTCGTCGCGGCCATCGCGGGGGGAGCGCCGCTCGCCGGTCAGGCGTCTCTTTCCATCTACAGCGACGGGCGCGTCGTGGTGCGCCGGGCGCTGCCCCAACCGCTCCAGAAGGGACGGAACGCCCTCACCATCAGGCTCGAGGGGCTCGACGGAGCCACGCTGTTCTCGCCCGACACCGCCGTGGCGCTCGTGTCGGCCGTGGTGCGCCCGCCCAGCACCCCGGAAGCCGCTCTTGCGGCCTCGATCGGGCAGACCCTTTCCTTCATTAGGCCGCGCGAGACCGGCGGGCCAGACACCGTGCGGGCGAGCGTGGTGCGAAGCGACCCTCCCCAATATCGGCTGTCCGACGGACGATTCCTCCTGTCTCCGCCCGGGGAGCCGTTGTTCCCGCCGGAGCTCGTGCGCACGGCGCCCGAAGCAGCACTCACACTCGAAGCGGCGCGGCCGCGGCCGCGCACGGAGCTCGCCTACCTCGCGGACGGCGCGGCGCGATGGGAGGCGGTATACCAGGTGGTGTTGCTTGGTCCCAAGTGTCAGGTTTCAGGGGCCGCGACGATCACGTCGCAGACGCTGCGCGTCGATAGCGCGGAGGTGCAACTCGTCGCCGGATCGATCAATCGTGCGCGGACGGCGCCGCGCCCGCAGTTCTTGATCCGTGGCTACACGAAGCTCGCCGGAGCCGAGGAGACACCCGCGGCGGCGAGCGAGGAAGCGGTCGGCGAGACGCACGTGTACGAGCTGCCGGGCAGGCGGTCTCTCGAGCCCGGCGCGACCCTCACGGTCGCGCTGTTTCCCGAGACGGCCGCGCCCTACACGCAAGAGCTGGTCGTCCCCGGCGTGCTGCCGTGGCGTGGGTTCGTGGGCCAGTCGCCGTCCGAGCCCAGCCGCGTGCCGGTGCAGGTCTGGTACACGCTCAAGCGCCCGCGCGGGACGCCCTTCGGCGAGCGGCCGCTGCCCGGGGGAACGGTCCAGGTGTACCAGGCCGACTCGGGCCTCCGGCTGCAGCTGGTAGGAGAGGCGAAGAGCGATCACACGGCGCCGGGCCGGGATCTGCGCGTGCAGTCGGGGGACGCGTTCGACGTCACTGCAGAGCGGGTGCAGACCGACTACAACCAGGAGCAGCTCGCGCCACCGCGGCGGGGGCAGCCGCCCCGCCAGCGCATCACCGCCGCCTACAAGGTGACGCTCAGCAACGCCAAGTCGCAGCCCGTCTCGGTCGACGTGCGGGAGGCGCGGTTCGGCACGTGGCAGGTCACCGAGAGCAGCATCCCCGCGGAAAAACTCTCGTCCACGGAGGTGCGGTTCCGCGTGAGCGTCCCGGCGAACGGCGACGCCACGCTCACCTACACCGTGCAGGCCGAGTCGTGACCGTCCAGCTGCTGCACGTCTCCGACCTCCATTTCGGCGGCCTCGCCAATATCGAGCAGATCGAGGCGCTCGAAGCCATGATCCCCGATCTGCGGCCCGATGCGGTCGTGATCACGGGAGATGTGTCGCAGCGGGCGCGCCACGGGGAGTTCCAGCGGGCTCGGGCCCTGGTGCAGCTCGCGGCCCGGACGGCGCCGGTGCACGTGATCCCGGGAAACCACGACGTCTGCTGGTGGACGCGGCCGTTGATGCCGTTCGGAAAGGCGCCCGCGTATGCGAAGTACGCGCGCTATTTCGGCGACGACCTGACCCCGACGCTCACGATTCCCGGCGCGGTGATCGCGGGCGCGCTCACGTCGCACGGGGTCGCGTGGGGCTCGCTCACGCTGCGCCCCCGCGACCTCGCCGTGAAGGGCCATCTTCCCAAGCGCGAGGTCGAGCGGGTCCGCGGCGTGTTCGCGGCCGCGCCGCCCGACCAGGCGCGGGTGCTGGCGCTGCACCACAACGTGCTGCGCGGCGAGATCTCGAGGCGCATGGGCCTCGCGCGCTGGCGCCGGGCGCAGCGCCGCATCGCGGCGAGCGGCGCCGAGGTGGTGCTGTGCGGGCACGACCACCAGGAAGACGCCGAGCTGCTCGACGGCCGGGTCGTCGTCTCGACCGCGGGCACGCTGTGCCGGCGCACACGCGGCGGCCGCCCGCCGAGCTTCAACTTCGTGACAATCGACCCGACGGCCGTGCACATCACGTTCTTCCGCTGGGACGGCGAAGCCAAGTTTCGCGCGTCGGATACGGCCGCGTTCGCTCGGGCTGGCGCGGCCCCGACGGCGCCCGCGGCGGCCGTCGGTTAGCTTTGCCCATCCCGACACGACACCAAGCGAGTTGAGGCACATATGGCACCCAAGTTCCAGGGCGTCGACTTCTACGACGTCGACAGCCTCCTCTCCGAAGAGGAGCGCGCCGTGCGCGACACGGTGCGCTCCTGGATCGACGAGCGGGTCATGCCGATCATCGGCGAGCACTACGTGGAAGGCCGGTTTCCCAAACAGCTGGTCCCGCAGATGGCCGAGCTCGGCCTGTTCGGCGCCAACCTGCCGGAGGAGTACGGCTGCGCCGGGCTCAACAACGTGGCGTACGGGCTGATCATGCAGGAGCTGGAGCGCGGCGATTCGGGCGTGCGCTCGTTCGCCTCGGTGCAGGGCGCCCTCGTGATGTACCCGATCTACGCGTTCGGATCGGACGAGCAGAAGCGGCGCTGGCTCCCGCCGATGGCGGCGGGCGCGGTGATCGGGTGCTTCGGGCTCACGGAGCCCGACTACGGCTCGAACCCCGGCGGCATGATCACCGTCGCGAAGGAGACGAAGGACGGCTGGGTGCTGAACGGCGCCAAGATGTGGATCACCAACGGCTCGACGGCGCAGGCGGCGATCGTATGGGCCAAGACCGGCAAGCTCGACGACGTGAACTCGATCCGCGGCTTCATCGTGCCCACCGATACGAAGGGCTTTTCCGCGAAGGATCAGAAGGGCAAGCTCAGCCTGCGCGCCAGCGACACGAGCGAGCTGGTGCTACAGGACGTGTGCCTGCCGAAGGACGCCCTCCTCCCCAAGTCGGCGGGCCTCAAGTCGCCGCTGATGTGCCTGACGCAGGCGCGCTACGGCATCGCGTGGGGCGCGGTGGGGGCCGCGATGGCGTGCTACGACGAAGCGGTGAGCTACGCCAAGAACCGCCTGATGTTCGGGAAGCCGATCGGCGGCTTCCAGCTGCAGCAGGCGCGGCTCGCGGAGATGCTCACCGAGATCACCAAGGCGCAGCTCCTGTGTCTGCAGCTGGGGCGGCTCAAGGATCAGGGGAAGGCGACGCCACAGCAGGTTTCGCTCGCCAAGCGCAACAACGTGAGCATCGCCACCGACGTGGCGCGCGAGACGCGCCGCCTGCTCGGCGCCAACGGCATCCTGGCGGAGTACCAGGCGATGCGCCACCTCGCGAACCTGGAGTCGGTGTACACGTACGAGGGGACGCACGATGTGCACACATTGATCCTCGGCCAGGAAATCACTGGGCTGAATGCTTTCAACTGAACGCGGAACGCGGAAGTCGGAACGCGGAACAGCAGCTCGCGCTTCCGTTCCGCGTTCCGCGTTCCGCGTTCCGCGTTGGCTCCTCGCCGCCCTGCTGCTCGCCCTGCTCCCCCCGCCCGCCGGCGCTCAGCAGCCCGATTCCACTCTTAGAGACACCACGTCGCTCCCGCCCGTCGTCGTCACCGGCGTGCGGCTGCCCACAGTGCGCGAGCTGGCGCGCGGGCTCGCCGGGCGCACCGCCACGCTCACCGTCCAGGATCTCGACGCCCGCGGCGTGCGCTCGCTCGCCGACGCGCTCGAGCAGCTGCCGGGCGTGACGACCTCGGACGAGCTCGGTGCTACGGCCCAGCTCGACGTCTCGCTCCGCGGATTCCAGGTGTCGCCGGTGATCGGGCTGCCGCAAGGGGTGACCGTGTACGTGGACGGCGTGCGCGCCAACGAGCCGGACGCCCACGAGGTCAACTTTGATCTGCTGCCGCTCGAGGATGTGGAGCGGGTGGACGTCGTGTACGGGCCCTCGGTGCTGTTGGGCCGCAATGCGCTCGGCGCCGCCGTCAATCTCGTGACCCGGCGGGGCGGCGTGCCGGCGAGCCACGAGCTGGAGGCATCGGCCGGCAGCTGGGGCCGCTACGAGCTGAAAGCGCACGCCGGTGCCCGGCAGGGCGTGTGGGACTACTACGTCGGCGCCCGCTACGAGCACGAGACGGGCTGGCGCCAGGACACGCGCAGCCGCATCGGGACCCTGTTCGCGAAGGTCGGACTCCTCAACGGCACGTGGGATGCGACCCTCAGCTACTCGGGTGCGGACAACCGGATCTACCAGGCCGGGAGCCTGCCGGAGAGCCTCGCCACGGTGCGTCCCGACTCGAACTTTACGAGCGGCGATTACTTCGCGCCGCGGTCGCACCTGGTGATTTTCAACGGGCAGCGCCTGATCGGCACGACCCAGCTCGCGATCAACGCCTTCGGCCGCTCGCTCGCGAGCGAGCAGTTCAACGTGAACTTCGTGGGGGAGGACTCGCGGCAGGGCAACAGGACCCGCGCCGGCGGCGGCGCGGCGCAGCTCTCGGGGAAGGTGCGGCTCGGCGGGCGCGAGCTGCGCTGGCTCGCGGGCGCGGATGCGGACTACCAGCAGGTCGCCGTGCGCATCTTCGCCGTCCCCGGCGGCGCAGCCCCCGACTCCCTCACCGAGTCGGTGCGTACCAACCAGGTGAACGCGGGCGCGTTCGCGGGCGTGAACGTGGAAATGGTGCCGCGGCTCACGGCGACCGTGGCCGCCCGCTATGACTGGATCCGCGTGCCGTTCGAGGATCTGATCGACCCGACGCAGAGCGGCCTCAACATCTTCCGGCGCCTCTCGCCCCGCGCCGGGCTCACCTGGACGAGCGGCCGCGGGCACGACGTGTTCGCCTCGCTGAGCCGCGGGTTCCGCGCGCCCGCGGTGGTGGAGCTGGGTTGCGCGGACCCGCAGGCCGCCTGCCCGCTCCCGTTCGCGCTCGGTCCCGACCCCGCCCTCCAGCCGGTCGTGGCCACCACCTACGAGCTGGGCTGGCACTACCATGCGATACACGGCGGTCTCGACTTGAGCGCCGACGCGTACCGCACCGACGTGCGGGACGACATCTTCTTCATCGCTTCGACCGTGACCGGTGGCTACTTCCAGAACATCGGCGCCACCCGGCGCCAGGGCCTCGAGCTCGGGCTCCAATGGCTCGGCTCCACGGGGGCACGGGCGTACGCGAACTACGGCTACACGCGCGCCACGTTCGAGACGACTGCCACGCTGGCCACTACGCGCGACAGCACCGGCGAAACCGTGACGCCGGGCGACGCGCTTCCCATGGTCCCCGACGCCCGCATCAACGCGGGGCTCGCGGTGCCGCTCGTCAACCCGCCCGGCGCAGCCTCGGGCCCGTCGCTCGTGGCGGGGCTCGACGCCCGCTTGGTGGGACACCAGTGGTTGCGCGGCGACGAGGACAATGCCACCACGCGGCTGTCCGACTATGCCGTCGCCGATCTGTCGCTCACGCTCGCCTGGCGCGAGCTGGAGCTGCGTTGCACGGTGGGGAACCTGTTCGCGCGGCGCTACTACAGCTTCGGCACGTTCGCGGAGAATCCCACGGCGCCAGGCACGCCGGTCCAACGGTGGCTCACGCCCGGGCCGCCGCGGCATGTGCAGGTGAGTCTGAGCACGGACTTCTAGGGGCTCGTCAGTTGCATCAATCCCCCGGCCGCGTTTGCTTTCTGGCTCCATGAAAATCGCCGTATGCATCAAGCGCGTCCCCGATTCCGAGACGCGCGTCAAGATCGCCGCGGACGGCAAGTCGCTCGACGAGGCCGGCGTCAAGTTCATCCTTAATCCGTACGACGAGTTCGCCGTCGAGGAAGGGCTCCGGCTCAAGGAGAAAGCCGGGACCGGCGAAGTCGTCGTCATCGCGCTCGGCCCTCCGGCGGCCCAGGAGACGATCCGCACCGCGCTCGCGATGGGAGTCGATCGCGGCGTGCTGCTCCAGACCCCGGGCCTGCATCCCGACGGCCTCGAAACGGCAAAAGCCCTCGCCGGGGAGCTCAAGGACGCCGCGTTCGACTTGGTCCTGTTCGGCAAGATGGCGATCGACGATTACAACCATCAGGTCGGCCCGATGGTGGCCGAGCTGCTCGACCTGCCGTGCGTGACGACGGTGGCTCACCTCGAGATCGCCGGCGGCAAGGGAACGGCGGAACGGGAGATCGAAGGCGGCGTGGAAGTCGTGGAGTTCCCGCTGCCGGCGGTGCTCACCACCGACAAGGGATTGAACGAGCCGCGCTATCCGGCGCTCAAGGGTATCATGGCGGCGAAAAAGAAGCCGCTCGACATCAAGCCCACCGCGCCCGGCCCGGGAGCGCTCGAGATCCTCTCGCTCACCCTGCCTCCCGAGCGACAGGCGGGCAAGATCGTGGGCGAGGGCTCCGCGGCGGTCACCGAGCTGGTGCGGCTGCTGCGTGAGGAGGCGAAGGTCCTGTGAGCCACGTCCTCGCGGTGCTCGAGCAGCGGGATGGCGCCATCCGCAAGGTGTCCCATGAGGTGGTGACGGGCGCCCGACGCCTGGCGGATGCGCTCGCGGGGGGCGCCGGCGTGGAGGCGCTCGTCCTCGCCGCCGGTCCCGTGCGGGGCGCGGACCAGCTGGGCGGTTTCGGCGCGGACAAGGTGATCACCCTGACGAACGCGGCCTTCGGCCTGTATGCGCCGGAGGGGTACGCGCGCGCGATTGCCGACCGGGTCAAGGCCGGCGGCTATGGGGCGGTCGTGTTCGCGGCGAGCGCTACCGGAAAGGATCTGGCGCCTCGGGTCGCCGCCCGCCTCGGACGTCCCCTGGTCCAGGACGTCACCGACGTGAGTGTCCAGAGCGGCGCCGTGATCGCGATTCGGCCCGTTTACGCGGGCAAGGCACTCCTCAGGGTCAGGGTGGCCGGCCACCCCGCTGTGCTGTCGCTGCGGCCCAACGTGTTCACTCCGGTGCAGCGCCCCAAGGCCGGCAGTCAGGAAACCGCAGCGGTGGACGCCTCCCGGGGCCGTGTGGTCGTCACGCGGATCAAGGCGGCGCCGGCGGGCAGCCTCGACGTGGCCGAGGCGCCCATTATCGTGTCGGGTGGGCGCGGCCTCAAGGAGCCGGCCAACTTCAGGGTGCTGGAGGAACTCGCCGCCGCGTTCGGCGGCCGGGCGGCGGTGGGCGCGTCGCGCGCCGTGGTCGACGCCGGGTGGCGCCCCCACGCCGATCAGGTGGGGCAGACCGGGAAGACGGTCAGCCCGACGCTGTACGTGGCCGTGGGGATCTCGGGCGCGATCCAACACCTCGCGGGGATGCGCACGTCCAAGGTCATCGTCGCGATCAACAAGGACAAGGACGCGCCGATCTTCAAGGTGGCGGACTACGGGATCGTCGGAGATCTCTTCGAAGTGGTCCCTAAACTGACGGAGGAGATCAGGAAGTTGCATGGGTGACGCGGGAAACGGGAAGGGAGAAACGGGAAAGGTGGTTCCCGCGCGGTATCAGCCTCCGCTACCGCTCGACAAGCTCCTGCTGCCCGTCGGCGCTTCCGGCGCCGGCGACCGCATGGAGCTGGACGTGGTGATCGTGGGCGCGGGACCGGCGGGCCTCGCCTGCGCGATCGAGCTGGCGCACCTCGCTCAGCGCGAGCGCACGGACTTGAACATCGGCGTGCTCGAGAAGGCCGAGGCCCTGGGCGAGCACTCCCTCTCGGGTGCGGTCGTAAACCCCCGCGCCTTGCGCGAGCTGTTCCCCGACCTCAAGGATGCCGACTTTCCGTTCCGCGGGCCCGTCGAGAAAGAGCGGGTCGCCCTCCTCACCGCGCGGCGGGCGTTTACCCTCCCCACGCCGCCCACGATGCAGAACGCCGGGAACTATGTGGCGTCGTTATGCGAGATCGTGCGCTGGCTGGGGGAGAAGGCCGAGGCGCTTGGCGTCAACCTGTTCACCGGGTTCCCGGCCGCGAGCCTCCTCACGCAGGGCTCGCGCGTCGCGGGCGTGCGCACGGCCCCCACCGGCCTGGATCGCGACGGCCAGCCCCTCGCCACGCACCAGTCGCCGAACGACATCGTGGCGCAGGTGACCGTGCTGGCCGAGGGCACACGAGGGATGCTGGCCCAGGCATATCTCGAGTGGCAACGGGTCGCTGCGGAGAACCCCCAGATCTTCGCGCTCGGCGTGAAGGAAATCTGGGAGACCAAGCAGCCGCTCGACTCGATCGTCCATACGCTGGGCTGGCCGCTCCCGCGGGACGCGTTCGGCGGCAGCTTCATGTACCCGCTCGAGCCCCGGCTCGTCGCGCTGGGTCTCGTGGTCGGCCTCGACTATCGGGACGCCACGCTCGATGTCCACGCGCTGCTGCAGCTGATGAAGCTGCACCCGCTGTTCCGACGCCGGCTCGAGGGGGGCGAGATGGTCGAATGGGGCGCGAAGACGATCCCCGAGGGCGGTTACTACTCGGTCCCGGCGCGGCGCTCGGGCGAGGGCGTGGCGATCCTGGGCGACTCGGCCGGCCTGGTGGACGTGCCGTCGCTCAAGGGAATTCATTACGCCATCCAGTCCGGCATGTTCGCGGCCCGCGCCATCTTCGGAGCACTCACCGCCCGAGACACGTCGGCCACACGGCTCGCGGAATACGACCGCCTGGTGAACGAGTCGTTCATCATGAAGGATCTGTACCGCACCCGGAACATGCGGCTGGCGTTCAAAGATGGCTTCTTTGTGGGCGGCGCGAAGGCGGCGCTGATGTCGCTCACCGCGGGGCGGTTCCCCGGACGGAAGATCACCGTCGGGCGCGATGCGGATGTGGACCGCACGCTGACCCCGGTCGCAAGCCCGGGGATCACGCCCGACGGCCGTCTCACCTTCTCCAAGCTCGACGCCGTGTTCAAATCCGGGAACGCGACGCGCGATACGATCCCGACGCATCTCGTCGTCGGACCCGACATCCCCGCTGCCGTGGCGGAGTTCTACAGCCACGTGTGCCCCGCGGGCGTGTACGAACTGGCGGCAGGGGCGCAGCATGCTGCGCCCCTACTGCGGGTGAACCCGCCCAACTGTGTCGATTGCAAGGCGACCGACGTGTTGGGACCTCGCTGGACCCCGCGCGAGGGAGGGAGCGGGCCCAAGTACAAGCGCATGTAGAGCCGCAGGCGTCGCGACGATCTTGCGCTGCCGCAGCAGGGTGAGCCCCGTACCCAACAGTTTGTCATCTCCGCCCCGTGGCCCAACCATCGGGTCGCGTGACATCTCACGTTCCGCCAACACGATACCGTCCACACTGCGGAGCGAGCCGCATCCAGGACATGGCACCCAATATGCACCAGCACGCCGTGCAACGACCGATGAGCGGCTGACATGGCAAACGACACTAGGCGCAACGCCGCCCCGCGAGGGGAGCGGCCCCGGCGACGCGGCTGGGACCGGCGGCGCGATCTCGGTCGCCGGATGATTCGCGACCGGCGACGCGAGGCGGCAGAGGTGCCGTTCGAGCGCCGCGGCGGCGGTGACCGCCGCTCCAGCGGTCAACGGCGCGCCACCTCGGAGCGCCGCATCACCCCTCCCGAAGGGTTCCACCTCCTCAACGGGTAGCCCACGTTGCGCCACCGCCACGGTGGCGCGGCGACTCCGGCACGGGCGTTGCCGGTCACGACACGGGCATGGTCTGGCATATCGTCGTCGTCGTCGTGCTGGTCACGGCGGGGTACGACCTCTATCTCCGGGTGCGCGTGCTGCGTCGGGAGCGCGCGCAGGGCGGCACCGACGACCTGACGCGGCTCGAGAATCGGCGCGCCTTTTACGAGCTCGCCGGTCGGGAGTTCGAGCGCGCGCGCCGCTATGCGCATCCGTTCACGATCGCGTACTTCGACCTCGACGACTTCCGGGAAGTGAGCCGCCTGTTCCCACACCAGGTTGGCGAGGAGATGCTGCGCCTGGTCGCCGGCGCGGCGCGCCGCTCCGTGCGTGCCAGCGACGTCGTGGCCCGGCTGGGCGGCGACCAGTTCGCGGTGCTACTCCCGGAGGCCGGCCCCGAGGCGGCCGGCGCCGCGGTCAAGAAGCTGCAGCAGACGTTGCAGGCGCTGTCGGACGAGACCGACCTGCCGCTCACGGTGTGCGGCGGCGTGGTGACGTGTCTGCAGCCGGCGGAGAGCCTGGAGGCGGCGATCGGCGCGGCGGACCGCCTGCTGCACGGCGCCAAAGCCGCGGGGCGTGACACCTTCTGGTCCGAGGTGATCGTGCCGCAGCCGCTCGAAGGCTTCGAGCCGACACGGCTGCGGCGGGCATACCGGGTGCCGCCCGGGTTCGACATGCCGATGCCGCCGCCCCGGGACCGCCCGCACTAGAGTCCCACCATGAGCCGGGTGAGGATGCGCATCCCCCCGGCGATCTTGAACCAGGAAGGTCGGCACGGCGGTCAGCGGATCGACGATGAACAGGACCGACGTGAACACCAGGAACAGGTCCTGGAGCGTCTTCAGCATGTGCTCACATCGTCACTTGAACCACGCGGTCCTTACCGGCCCGTTTCGCCTCGTACATCGCCTGGTCCGCCTTGCGCAGCAGCTCGTCGCTCCCCGCTTCCGTGCCCGAAACGGCGACGACGCCGATGCTGGCCGTGACGGAGGGGGTCCCGCGGAACACCGTGCGGATCCCGCCGGCGAGACGATTGGCGACCGCGTGAGCCAAGCTGCCGTCGGTTTCCGGCATCAAGACGCCGAACTCGTCGCCACCCAGCCGCCCTACGACGTCCGCCTGGCGCACGGCGCTGCGCATGGCGTCCGCGACGAGCCGCAGGACGGCGTCGCCCGTGGCGTGGCCGTGCGCATCGTTGACCTTCTTGAAGTCGTCCAGGTCGAGATAAATCAGGGCGAGGGGCCGGCCGTAGCGGCGGTTGCGGCCCAGCTCCTGCGCTACCCGGGACGCGAAGGCCCGCGCGTTCAGGACCGTCGTGAGCGGATCGTGGGTCGCGAGCAGCTCGAGCTGCGACTGCGTGCGCCGCAATTGCGACAGGCCGGCGATCGCCACGCCCACGACCGCAAGGTAGGCGACCTCGTTCAGGATCCGGACCTGGAGCAATGTGTCGAGCGGCATCTGGTCGATCCCGACGCCGAAGCGCAGCAACGCCGTTGCGAGCGCGAACGAGATGCCCCATCCCAGACCGTCGCTCGACGCGGCGAGGAGCACCGGAACGATGTAGAGGATCCCGAGTCGCAGCTCCGCGGGCGTGCGTGTGTTCAGCAGGAACACGCCCGCGGCGAGTCCGGCCCAGGCGACCAGTCGCACGGCGCGCCGCAGGCGGGGGCGGGGCGCCACCTAGAAGGGGGCCTCGGCGACGTGGTGCGGATCGTCCAACAGCAGCGCAGCGAGCGTATCGCCGGCGGACACGCCGGCCCGGTCCTCGGGCACGATCAGGAGCGCGTTCGCGCGGGCCATGGACGTCAGGATGCCGGAACCCTGGGGACCCGTCAAGCGCGCGACGAGCGCTCCGCCCGCCCCCTCGGGCTGGACCACCGCCCGCAGGAAGTGCCGCAGCCTGGGGCCGAGCGTGATCGGCTCTGCCACGCACACCGGCACCGTGCGCCGGAACGGGAGCCGGTGGCCGAGCAGCCGCCGGATCGCCGGGCGCACGAACAGCTCGAAGGTGACCATCGTGCTGACCGGGTTTCCCGGGAGCCCGATCCACGGCGTGCCGCCCAGCAGGCCGAACCCGAGCGGCGCGCCGGGGCGCATGCGGACGCGCCACAGCTTCATGTCGCAGCCCAGCTCCGCGAGCACCTCCCGCACGAAGTCGTGCTCCCCCACGCTCACGCCCGCCGTGGTCACCAGCAGATCGGCGTCGCGCGCTCCCCCGAGGTGCTCGCGCAGGCTGTCTCTCGTGTCGCGGGCCAGCCCCAGATCCACGGGAATCCCGCCGGTGCGGCGGATCAGCGCGTGCAACGTGTAGGAATTGGACGTGGCGATCTTGCGCCCCGCGAGGATGTCGTCGCTCTGGTCCAGGTCCACGATCTCGTCCCCCGATCCCATGAACGCGACGCGGGGCGCGCGGTGGACGAGCGGCGTGCCGTGCGCGATGGACGCGAGCACGCCGAGCTGAGCCGGCCCGAGCGGAGTGCCGGCGGGAAGCACCACCGCTCCCTTGCGGATGTCCTCGCCCCGGTAGCGCACATTCTTGCGCGCATCGCGTCCCGCGACGACGGTGACGCGGTCCGGGCCCCCCCCCGCGTCCTCGGTGTCTTCCTGGCGCACCACCGTGTCGGCGCCGGCGGGGAGCGGGGCCCCCGTGAAGATGCGGGTGGCCTGACCCGGCCCGATCGCCCGCTTGGGGAACTGGCCGGCGGCCACGCTCTCGATCACCGCGAGCACGACCGCGTGATCGGGCCCCGCCTCCTCGACGTCGACGGCGCGGGCTGCGTAGCCGTCCATGGCGGAATTGTCCCAGGGGGGAAGGTCGATCGGGCTCGCCACGTCCTCGGCGAGCACCAGGTCGAGCGCCTCGCGCAGGGGCTGCCGCAGCACAGGGAGAGGCGCAATGTTCTCCAGGATCAGCCGGGCCGCTTCGGTCGGGGTCAGCATGTCACGGCGGGAGGATCTTCGCCCGGTCCCAGGCGAGGTTGGCCAGGGTCACGAGCCACGCGGTATCGGAGAAGCGGAACACAGGGAACTCGGCGCGATACGCCGGGTTGTCGGTCACCATCGCGACCCAATCGCCCGCAGCGTGGACCGCGGGATCGAATAGCGGCTCGGCCCCGGCGGCCAGGCGGTACACCTCGATTTTCGGCAGCGCGGCCCGCTTGAACCCCTCGACGAGCACGATGTCGGCTCCCTCGAGATAGCGGTGGGTCAGGGCGACCGGGTCCGATTCGGCTGCGGTTTGCTCCCACAGGACGCGCTGGCCGGGCCCCTCCATCAGCACGCGCTCGGCGTGGCCCTCGTGCCAGTGACGCCAGGAGTCCTTGCCCCGCTGGTCCGTATCGGCCGGGTGGGTGCCGTGCTTGATCGTCATCACGCGAAAGCGGCGGCGCGCGAGCTCCGCCGCCAGCGCCACCAGGAGGGTCGTCTTGCCGGCGTTCTTGCGCCCGATCACAGACATCATGCGCGTTGCTGCCACACCGCCTCCGCCCGCTCCAGGTCCGCCGGCGTGTTCACGTTGAAAAAGAGCACGTCCGGATCGCCGTATGCACGGACCCGCTCGAGCGATAGTGTACCGACCCTCACGTCGGCGTGGAAGCCGATCGCGCGGAGGTCGTGGCGCGCGAGCTGCCGCTCGATCGCCGGGCCGCACGCCGGTCCGTACACGGCACACAGCGGCTCCACGCCGCGGCGACCATCGCTCTCGGGAAGGAACGCGTCGGACCCCGCCGAGCCCTCGACCAGCGCGCGCAGCAGGTCGGGGGTGACGAAGGGCATGTCCCACGCGACGCACAGGACGGGACCCACGCCCGACGCCACGGCGGTGTAAATGCCCCCCAGGCTGCCGCAGTCGGGGCGTACGTCGGGGATGGTGCGGAGATCGGGCCGCCAACCGGGTCCCTCCGGGGCGTTGGCGACCAGCAGCGGCGGCGTGCCGGTCACGGCGACGAGGGCGTCCACCACGCGGTCGAGGATGCGCCGGCCGCCCAACTCCACCAGGCCCTTGGGGCGCCCGCCGTAGCGACGGGCGGCGCCGCCGGCGAGGACGGCGCCGCGCACGCCCTCAAACTCCGAGCGCCTGGTGGTCCACCATCAAGCAACGGTCCATCACGAGCGGGATCCCCGCCGTCGCGGCCCGCTCGGGCGCCGTTTCGTCCACGACGCCGAGCTGCAGCCAGATGAGACGCGGCCGCACGCGCAGCGCTTCGTCTACGATCGGCCGCACCACCTCGCTGCGCCGAAACACGTCCACTACGTCGATCGCGTGCTCGGCCGCGGCGGCGGTGAGCGTGGGATAGCTCTTCTCGCCCAGGATCGCGGCGTGACCCGGGTTTACCGGCACGATACGATAGCCCGACCCCTGCAGGTAGCGCGCGACGGCGTGGCTCGGGCGGCTCGACCTGGGCGACAGCCCCACGACGGCGACGGTGCGGGCATCGCGTAACAGCAGCCGCAGCGCTTCGGACGTCATGCCTCGGGCCGGTGCACGTGGGGCGTGCCGCTCACCGCCCGCCCGACCAGCACGACGCCGGCGCGTCGCGCGATGGTGAGGGCGAGCGTCGACGGGACGCTCGGCGTCGCCACATAGGCGACTCCGGCGCGCGCGGCCTTGTACGCGAGCTCGGCGGAGATGCGGCCGGTGACGAGCAGGCCCCGCCCGCCGGGACGCTCGCGTGCGATCACGGCGGCCCCGATCACCTTGTCCACCGCGTTATGGCGGCCGATGTCCTCGGCGTGAAACAGCAACCGCGCGCCGTCGGTGAGCGCGGCCGCATGGATGCCGCCCGTCTCGTTGTAGCGCTCACCGCTGGCGAACAGCTCCTTGAACAGGGCGCGCAGCCGTTCCGGCGCGGGGGGCTCGCCGCGCGCCGGCGCGTGCTTCACGGCGTGTGGGTCGGCCAGGAAGGTCGAGACCGCGCCGCACCCGGACGCCAGCACGCGCTTGCGGTTCTCACCCTTCACCAGCGTCACGCGCTCCGGTTTCACGTCCGCCCAGAAGCCCAGGTCCGTCGCGCAGGGGCGCAGCTTCACCAGGTCGTCCAGCGTTTCGATGTACCCTTCGCCATGCAGCCACCCGGTCGCGAGCTCCTCCAGCTGGTCGGGGGTGCACATCCACGTCACCGCGGGCTCGCCGTTCACCTCGAGCCACACAGGTGTCTCCTCCACAGCGGCCGACTCGGCGAGCATGCGGCCGCGGCGGGAACCGGGGACTCGGGGTTCGGGGCTCGGGGGTCGCGGTGCATCTCGAGCCCCGAGCCCCGAGCCCCCAGCCCCCGAGGGATCATGCTTCACCGAAATACTCCGAATAGATGTGCGGCCCCTCCTGCACCCGCACTGCGTGCAGCGTGACGCCCGCCGGCAGGCGGGGCGCGATCCGCTCCCACACGTACACGGCCAGCGCCTCGCCCGTAGCGAGGCGTCCGCCATCAGCGAACTCCGGCAGTGCGGCGTTGATGCTCTGGCCCTCCAGTCGACTGGTGATCTCTTCGGCGAGCAGCCGATCGAGCGTCTGGAGCTGCATCACGCCCCCCGCCCGCGCCTCGAGCGATCCCTTCACGGTGACGCGACACTGGTAGCGGTGGCCGTGCTCCTGCGCCGCGCGGCCGAACTCGCGGGCGTTCCGCTCGTCGGGCCAGTCCGCCCGCCGGATCCGATGAGTCGCCGTAAATTCAACGATGCGCGTAAGATAGCTGATCGGCATCGTTAGAACACGCGCACCGCGCTCGCCTTGAAGGAGAACACGACGGGACTGCCGGGCACGAGCCCCAGATCGCGCACGGCCTCCTCGGTGACGACGGCGATGAGCTCCACCCCAACGTCGGCCGTGACGTGGACCGCGCCCCCCCCTCCCCCCGGGCCCCGGCGGGCCAGGCCCGTCACCCGTCCCTGGAATGTGTTGCGCGCCGAGGAGGCGAGCGGCTCGCGGCTGACGAAGATGTCGGTCGGCGGCACGGCGAGGATCGCGGGACCGGTTCTGTCGGTCATCGCGGCGATTTCGACCGTCCCCACGCAGGCATGTTTGAGATCCCCGCTCGCGGCGGCCATCAGCTCTACCCGGAACAGGTTCTCGGGTGTCACGGGCGAGAGCCGGCCGTCGGCCAGGGCGCGCACGTCGTCCGCCCAGCGGTACGCGTCTTCCAGCTGATGGGACGCGAGGCAGACCGCGAGCGGCCGGCGGGCGCGCTCGTCGGCGAGGGCGCGGTACAACGAGAGGGCCGCGGCCCGGTCGGCCGAGCTCGCGGGCTCGTCGAGCAGCAGCACGTCCGGTTCGAGCGCGAGCGCCCGTGCCACCGCCACACGCTGCACCTCCCCGTCCGACAGCTCGTGCCGCCGCCGGCTCAGCAGCGGCGTGATGCCGAGCCGCGCGGCGACGTTCTCTACTCTGCGGTTCACTTCTGCGCGTCTGATTCCTCTCACCTGTAGCCCGAACTCCAGATTTTCGCGGACTGTCGCGCGGAACAGGATCGGTCGCTGCTCCACGAGCGTCACGCGGCGGCGCGCGGCGCCGCCCGCGGTCACGACCGCCCCGTCGAGCAGGACCCGGCCGTGGGTGGGACGCTCGAGCAGGGCGAGCAGCCGCAGCAGTGTGCTCTTACCCGAGCCGTTCGGGCCGACGACGGCGATGGCGGCACCGGGAGGGATGGCGAACCGCTCGAGGCGGAGCACGACGCGGCCGTCGTACTCGTGTCGCACGTCCATCAGCTCAAGCATGGCCGCGGCCTTGAAGCGCCTGCAGCGCGACGTTCACGAGCAGGGCGAGGAGCAGGAGGATCAGGCCGAGCGCGAGGGCCAGGCCGAAGTCCCCCTGGCTGGTGTACAGCGCGACCGCGGTGGTGAGGGTGCGCGTCTGGCCCCGGATGTTTCCGCCCACGGTCATGGCGGAGCCGATCTCGGCGACGACGTGGCCGAACGCGGTCGTGATCACCGCCGCGAGCGCGAAACGCGCCTCGCGCGCCACGGTCCACGCGGTGCGCCAGCGTCCGGCCCCCAGCGTCTCGGCGGTGCGGCGGATGCGGGGATCCACGCCGTGCACCGCGGCGGCCGCCAGCGCGGCGGCGATCGGGAGGGCCAGGAGCACGTCGCCCAGCGCGATCGCCTGCCAGGTGTACAACCACCCCGCCGCGCCGAGCGGGCCCCGGCGTGAGAGCAGGCCGTACAGCAGCAGTCCCAGCACGACCGTCGGAAAGGCGAGGGCGGTGTTCACGACGGTGAGGGCCGCCCGCCGGCCCCAAAAGGGGCGCGTCGCGAGCACGAACCCGAGCGGGATCCCGAGCCCGCACGCCAGCACGGTCGCGATGACGCCGATCCTGAGCGTGAGCAGGGCGATGCCGTACACCTCGGCGTCGCCCGAAACGAGCAGCGCGAGCGCGCGCCGGAATCCCTCCGCTAGAAAATCCATCCCACGCCGATCGTGGCCCACGGGTGCGCCGTCCACTGGTCGAGCGGCGCGGCGGCTGGCAGCACGCTCGATCCGTCGAACTTGTTCGGCACCTTGTAGGAGAGGGGGTAGTGCAGCTTCCACAGCACCAGGCGGACGTCGCCGCGCACCGAGACGCGTCGCGTCGGATACCACCGCACACCGGCGTTGGGGGCGAGCGTGATCTTGGTTCCGAAGCGGTAGCCGCTCGTGTCGCGCGCCAGTGCGCTGCCGATCGCGACGCCGAGCGCGCCGCCGACGAACGGAGCGAAGCGCCGCCAGGTCTTCCGCCCCGTGAGCACGAGCTGGAGTCCGGCGTCGACGAGCACGACGGCGTCGTCGTACGGGCCGGTCTTGCGCGACGTGGAGTCCTTGGTGTAGTCCTGGACGAAGCGCGACGTGCGGGCGTACGCCAGCCCGAGCGACGCGCCCACCGCACCGAACTGCGCTTCGTAGCGCAACCCGCCCGTCAGGCCGTCCGACGGACCCACCCCTAAGTCCCCCCGGCTCCCCCCCAGGTGCCCGACACTCAGGGCCCACACGGCGCCGCGGGGCATATCGTGGTAGGGAGAGTGACCGGGCTCGTAGCCCACCTGGGCGGAAACGGCGTTCCATGACGCCAAGACGCCAAGCCACAAGAGCGCGCCGGCTCGGACGATGGTGCGCGTCGAACTTGCAACGTGGCGTCGTGGCGTCATGCAACGGCCTTTCATCTAATCCGTCTCCCGCAGATCCCGCCCCGTCATTTCACGCGGCGGCTCGATATCGAGCATGCGGAGCACCGTCGGGCCCACGTCGCACAGGGCAGCGCCGTGCCGCAGGGGCCCCCTCACGTCGTCGCCCACGATAATGAACGGCACGGGATTGGTCGTGTGCGCCGTGTGCGGGCCGCCCGTGGTGGGATCGATCATCAGCTCGCAGTTGCCGTGGTCGGCGGTCACGAGGAGCGTCGCTCCGCGCCGTTCCGCACTCTGGACGACGCGCTCGAGGCAGCGATCCACCGTTTCCACGGCCGCGACAGCCGCGCGTAGTACCCCGGAGTGGCCCACCATGTCTCCGTTCGCGTAGTTGCAGAGAATGAAGTCGTGTTGCCCGGCCTCGATTGCTTTGCAGAGCACGTCCGTCACGCCCGGCGCGCTCATTTCCGGCATCAGGTCGTAGGTCGCGACCTTCTGGGAAGGAACGAGCAGCCGCTCCTCGCCGGGGTACGGCGTCTCGAGGCCGCCGTTGAAGAAATAGGTGACGTGCGCGTACTTCTCGGTCTCCGCGGTGCGAAACATAGTCTTGCCGCGCTCCGATAACACCTGCGCCACGATTTCGGACAGCACCATCGGCCCGAAGGCCATGGGAAAGGGGAACGTCTCGTCGTACTGCGTCATCGTGACGAGGTCGACCTTGGGCCGCACCCCTGCATCGAACCCGTCGAAGCCGTCCACGGCCAGTGCGCGCACGATCTGGCGCATGCGGTCGGCGCGGAAGTTGAAGCAGAACACCCCGTCGCCCGAGCGGATGCGCGGCGTCCCGGTGATCACGCGCGGTTTGACGAACTCGTCCGTCTCGCCCGCCTGGTAGGCGGCCCGGATCGCGCTCACGGCATCGGGGGCGGGCGCTCCCACGCCGTGCACCATCGCGTCGTAGGCGAGCTTGGTGCGTTCCCAGCGCTTGTCGCGGTCCATGGCGTAATAGCGACCTACGACAGTGGAAATGACCGGTGCTCGGGGTTCGGGATTCGGGGTTCGGGTCCCCCCGAGTCCCGAGTCCCGAGTCCCGAGCCCCTCCAAGAGCTGTTCCATGAACGCGAGGCCGGACGTCGGTGCCGTATCGCGACCGTCGAGCCAGGCGTGGATCGCCACCGGCAGCTGGTGGCGCTGGCCGAGCGTCACGGCCGCGATGAGATGCTGGTCGAGGGCGTGGACGCCGCCGCTGCCGATGAGCCCGAGTAGGTGCAGCGTGCCGCCCCGCTGCTTGACGCGGGCGCACAGCTCCACGAGCGGAGGCAGGCGGAAGAACTCGCCCGACTGGATCGCCTGCGAGATGCGCACGATGTCCTGGGGCACCACCCGACCGGCGCCGAGGTTCAGGTGACCCACCTCGCTGTTGCCGATCTGGCCGTCGGGAAGCCCCACGGCGAGGCCGGACGCGTTGAGCAGCGTGCGCGGTGCCCGGCTCCAGAGGCGATGCCAGGTGGGGGTGTCACCCAGCTCGACGGCGTTGCCCTCGCGGCCGGGACGAAAGCCCCAGCCGTCGAGCACGATCAGGACGACCGGGGTGCGCGGCCCACGCCTCTTTGCCATATTGGAGGGGATGCAATCTAGCCGGGCCCTCCGCGCCCTTCCAGTTGTCTGGTCGCTCCTGCTCAGCCCGTCGCTCGCCGCTCAAGCGCGTTACCGCGTCACCACCGACGGGGCCTGGTTCTTCCAGGAGCCGGGCGGCAAGCGCCTGGCGCGCGTGGCGCGGGGCGCGATCGTCGTGGGCGGTGAGTCGCAGGATGCGTGGCAGGGCGTGACGCTGGAAGGCTGGATCTTCGCGACCTCGGTGGGGGCGACGCCGCGCGCCGGGTACAACCTCGCCGTCACGCGCGCTCCCGAGGAGAACCTGCGCTCCGCGCCGGCCGGGGCCCTGATCGCCAGGCTGCCGCAAGGATTCCTGCTCACCAAAGTCGCGGAAGGGACGGCGGGCAGCTGGGTTCACGTGACGCGCGCCGGTTGGGTGGAGAGGTCGGCTGTGGAGACCCTCGCGCAAGTTGCGAGCTCGGATACCGGCTCGGGTGGACCGACCCCGGGGCCACGCCCCGGGGCTCCCGGAACCCCCGGGGTCGGTCCACCCGATAGCAACCCCAGCCCCTCCGCCCCCGTCGATCCATCCCGTGTCGAGTCCGCGCGCCGTACGATCCTGTACCGCGCGCCCGAGGGCGCGCCGGCGGGAACGCTGGCGCCGTCGGCGCCCCTGCGCGTGCTGGGGCGCTCGGGTGACTGGACGCGCGTCGAGCTCGAGGGGTGGGTGAAGAGCGCCGACTTGGAGATCGCGCCACCCGGCGTCCTGATGGGGATCACGGCGGCCGAGCTCCGCACCGACCCGCAGCGCTACGCGGGCCAGGTGCTCCGCTGGACGCTCCAGTACATCGCCGAGCAGCAGGCGGACGAGCTGCGCCCCGAGATTCCCAACGGAGCGCGGTACTTCCTCGCCCGCGGCCCTCTCCCGGAGCACGGGTTCGTGTACGTGATCGTGCCCGACGCGAAGCGCCCCCAGCTCGAGAGCCTGTCGCCGCTCGCCACCATTCAAGTCACGGCGCGCGTGCGCACCGGCCGCACCCGCTTTCTCGGCAACCCGGTGCTCGACCTGATCACTCTCGAGACGCTGCCATGAACGACATCCTGCGCGATCGGCTGGTGCGGAAGCTCGACACCCTTTCCGACGAGAAGGCCTACCAGGTGCTCGACTACGTCGAGTTCCTCGAGTCGAAGTACGCGGAGCGGCAGGCCGGCGCGCCGGCGTTCCAGCGGGCGGCGGAGACGCTGGAGGACACGCTGCGCGCCGGCCGCGTTCCGGTGAACATCATCAAGGGGACGATGGACGCGGTGGGGAAGGCGGGCCGGCTGCTCGAGAAGGTGGCCGCGGCGGGGAAAGCGGCGGTGGAGGAGGCAGCGAAAAAGTCCGCGGACAAAGAGAAGGTTGAGGAAACGCCACCGGGCCAGTAACTTTCGCCATGGGAACCTTCCGCCCGACCGTGGCGCTCACGTTCGACGACGTGCTGCTCGTGCCGCGGCACTCGAGCGTGCATCCGCGCAACGTCGACACCCGCTCCCGCTTCACCCGCAAGCTCTCGCTCCACATTCCGCTGGTCGCCGCGGCGATGGACACCGTCACCGAGTCGGAGATGGCGATCGCGATGGCACGCGAGGGCGGCGTCGGCGTGATCCACAAGAACATGCCGGTGGACCGCCAGGCCGCCGAGGTGGATCGGGTGAAGCGCAGCGAGTCGGGCATGATCCTTCACCCCATCACCCTCGGCCCCGACCGCCCGTTGCGCGAGGCCGTGCACCTGATGCAGCGGTTCCGCATCTCCGGTGTGCCGATCGTGGACGACGCGGGCCGCCTGGTCGGCATCATCACCAACCGCGACCTGCAGTTCGAGCGCCAGCTCGACCGCCCGATCCGCGACGCCATGACCAAAGATCGTCTGGTGACCGCGCCCGTCGGGACCACCCTCGACGAAGCCGAGAAGACGCTCGCCAAGCATCGCATCGAGAAGCTCCCGGTCGTGGACGAGAAAGGCGTGCTGAAGGGACTCATCACCATCAAGGACATCTTCAAGCGGCGCCAGTTCCCCAACGCCAACAAGGATCAGCACGGCCGGCTGTGCGTCGCCGCCGCGGTGGGCGGCGCGCCCGACGCGCTGGCGCGGGCCCGCGCCCTCGTCGACGCGGGGTGCGACGTGATCGTGGTGGACTCGGCGCACGGCCACTCGGAGGGCGTGCTCAAGACGGTCGAATGCCTGCGCGAGGCGTTCCCCGAGACTCAGCTCGTGGGCGGTAACGTCGCGACCGAGGCGGGGGCGCGGGCGCTGGTGGAGCGCGGCGTGGACGCGGTGAAAGTCGGCGTAGGGCCCGGCTCGATCTGCACCACGCGCGTCGTGACGGGTGTCGGCGTCCCCCAGATCACGGCGATCCTCGACGGCGTGCGGGGGGCGGGCGACGTCCCCGTGATCGCCGACGGCGGCATCAAGTACTCGGGCGACGTGGTGAAGGCGCTGGCCGCGGGCGCCGAGAGCGTCATGATGGGGTCGATGCTCGCGGGCACCGAGGAGAGTCCGGGCGAATCGTTCCTGCTCGAGGGCCGGCGCTTCAAGGTGATCCGCGGCATGGGGAGCCTCGGGGCCATGGAAGAAGGCTCCGCCGACCGCTACTTCCAGGAAGGCGAGGTCTCGCCCGCGAAGCTCGTGCCCGAAGGGATCGAGGGTCGGGTGCCGTACAAGGGCCCCGTGGCCGACGTGATCTTCCAGATGGCCGGCGGGCTGCGCAGCGGCATGGGGTACTGCGGGGTGTGCGATATCAAGGCGCTCCGCACCGAGACCGAATTCATTCAGGTCACCACGGCCGGCCTGCGCGAGTCGCATCCACACGACGTCGTGATCACCCGCGAAGCGCCCAACTACTCGCTGTAAAACTCAGGGTGTCGTTGCGTTAACGCCTCACCCGGGTCCGGGGTGAGCACGCGTGCCGCACGGCGTGCGCCTTGCGGCCGCGTTTACGTGCCATGAGCCCTTCTTGCCGTCGGGCGAATGTCGCGCTGATCGTCAGCCTCCTGGGCCGGTCGCTGTCTGGCCAAGGCCCGCCGGACAGCACCAAAGCGCAGTCCACCATCGACGCCGCGACGGTCGTGCCGGAGCCTGGCGCCCGCAACCTGACCGACGCGCTGATCAGCAGGGTCCCCGGCCTCCTCGTCGTCCCGGCGTCCGGTGTGAACGGCATGGGGTCCCGGATTCGCCTACGGGGCGTGCTGAGCCTTGTGGCGGACCGAGCGCCGCTCGTGCTGGTGGACGGCATGCGGATCGAGGCGGCGGAGGATGCGTTCTCCCCCGACCCCCCGCCGAATGGTTTTGTGTTCGGCTACGGCTATGTGCCGCCCACCCCTCCCGGCCCCCTACGGCTGGACGACTTGAACCCGGACGATGTCGAGTCGATAGAGGTCCTCCCGGGCCCGGCGGCCGCGGCGATGTACGGCCCGGGCGCCGACGCGGGCGTGCTCTTGATCCACACGAAGCGCGGTGGTCCAGGCCCCGCGCGCTGGGAGGGCTACATCCAGGGCGGCGTGGGCTCGGAAGCGGCACACTGGCCGGCCAATTTCGGCGGCGTCGACATGGACAATCCCGACCCCCGATTTCAGCACGGCGGGTGCACGCTCTGGCAGGAAACACAGGGATCGTGCCGCCAGGACTTCGTGCAGCAGTTCAATCCGCTCGAGCAACGCACGCCCTTCCGGAGCGCCCTGCGACGACAATACGGGCTGAGCGTGTCGGGTGGATCGGCGTGGGGTGACTATCGCGTGGCCGGCACGTTCGCGGGGGATGCCGGGCCGTATTCGTCAGGCGTGACCTCGCCGGACCCCAATTACTACCGTCGCTTGAGCGGCAGGATGAGCGGGCGTTTGCGCCCGTGGTCCACCCTCGAGCTCACGCTCAACGCGGTCCGCATGTCGAGCGACCTGCGCCTGCCGCCCGACCTGCCTGCGCAGGTCGGCACGTGGGGGCCAAGTGACAGCGCCGGCTTCGATTGGAGCCGGATGTTCCGACTGCGGAGCACCCAGGCGGTGACTCGGTGGTCGACGCTGGTCGAGGCGCGCTGGAGCCCGCTGTCGTGGGTCGCGCTCCGCGGGCTCGCCGGGTGGGACGCACTCGGCCAGAGCGACTCCGCCCTCTCCCCCTACGTCGCCACCGACCCCAGCCCATACGGATCACTGGCGCGGGGAACACTCGCGCAACGGCACCGTACCCTGGAGTTGGCGGCTTCCGCGACTCGCGCCCTCTTCGGCGCGGTGGTGTCGACCACCGCCTTTGGCGTGCAACAGCTGCGCGACAGTCTGAGGCAGGATTGGTCTGCGCGGAGCGATTTCGGAGCCGGGTTCGGCGGCGGCCCCTATTCGATCGCCAGCCAGTGGCGTTGGGGGAATTCGTTTGGCTATTACGTCGACGAGCGGCTCGAGCTCGGCCACAGGCTCGCCCTCGGCGCCGCGGTGCGTCACGATCGGTTCAAGGAGCTGGAGCGCAGCGCGACGTACCCCAGCTTCACCGTGACGTGGGTCGCCCACACGGCGACCGACTCGGCGCCCCTGAGTCGCCTCGCCTTCCGCGCCGCGTGGGGGTCGGCTGGGCCGCGGCCGTTCGAAGGGCAACCCGAGGTGTTCGTGCCGATCGGGACGCCGATTCCGCACATCGATCCCGACCGCACGACGTCGACCGAGCTCGGGGCGGACGCGGCGCTGTTGGGAGGCCGCGTGGGCGCCCGGATGACCTATTACACGATGCGCTCGCACGTCTCTCGCGTGACGCTGCCCCCGCCGTCGGGTTACCCCTTGATTGACTACAACCCCGGCACCATTCGCAATCGGGGGATCGAAGCCACTATCACGGGAAAGGTGCTGACCGCTCCCCGCGCTGCCTGGGACGTCACGCTCTCGCTGTGGGGGAACCAGAACCGGTTGGTCAAGCTCGACCAGTCGCCAATCCTCTTCGGGCCGGAACGCGCGGTGCTCGGGTATCCGGTCGGCGGATACTGGGCGTACTCCATACACAGCTTCGCCGATGCGAACGGGGACGGCATCCTCGCGCCGTCCGAAGTAGTGGTCGGACCCCAACCGGTGTGGGCGGGCACGCCGTATCCGACCCAGGGGGCCATGCTCACCTCCGAGTGGAGCCTGGGCCGCGCGTTCCGGGCGTCGCTGACGCTTGATTACCGAGCGGGGCAGCGGCTCTTCAACCAGGCGGCCTTCAACCGCTGCCGCGTCGGGACCTGCCAGGCGGCAGTCGATCCCCGGACGCCGCTGGCCGAGCAGGCGCGCGCCGCCGTCCTTTACCCCACGACCGACTACTTCGAAGACGCCGACTATCTCAAACTGCGCGAGATTTCCCTGTCGTTCTCCACGCCGCCCAAGCTGGCGGCGGCGCTGCGCGCCCGCGCGGCCACGATCACTCTTGCCGGTCGCAATCTCGCGACCTGGACCGGGTACTCGGGCGGCGATCCGGAGTCGGGGAGCTACGGCACCATCGTGCCCGGACACCCGCGCATGATCGCCGACGACGGCGCACTGCCGGTGCCGCGCTCGTGGACGCTGCGCCTCCAGCTCGCCTATTGACTTGACAGGGCCGCCGGCCGGGCCTACTCTAGCCGCCGTCCCGCCGTTGCTTCGATGATCGCTCCAACCCAGCCGAGGACCGCATGAATCTGCTGCGACGCAAGAGCGTCACCGATCTGCAGACCGAGGCCCTCACCGATCACAGCCTGAAGCGCGCGCTCGGCGCGCTCAACCTGACGATGCTCGGGATCGGCGCGATCATCGGCACAGGGATTTTCGTGCTGACGGGAACGGTGGCGGCCCAGAACGCCGGCCCCGCGGTCGTGCTGTCGTTCGTGCTGGCGGGCGTGGCATCGATCTTCGCCGCGCTGTGCTACTCGGAGTTCGCGTCGCTCGTCCCCATGGCCGGCAGCGCGTACACCTACGGCTACGCCACGCTCGGCGAGATCTTCGCGTGGATCATCGGGTGGGATCTGGTCCTCGAGTACGCACTCGGGGCGGTCACGGTCGCGATCGGGTGGTCGGGCTACGTCGTCAGCTTTCTGAAGGACGTCGGCATCAATGTTCCGTGCTCCCTCGCCGCCGCGCGAGGCGTGGTCGCCCCGCAGTGCACCGAGCCGGCCGTGTTCAACCTCCCCGCCATCATCATCATCGCGCTGGTGACGACGCTGCTCGTGATCGGGATCAAGGAGTCGGCCAACGTCAACAACGTCATCGTATTCATCAAGGTGGCCGTCGTCCTCCTGTTCATCGGCGCGGCGGCGCACGCGGTGAACCCGGCCAATTGGCATCCCTTCATCCCGCCGAACGCGGGGAATCGCGGCGAGTTCGGTTGGACCGGGGTCATGGCGGGCGCCGGTCTGGTGTTCTTCGCCTACATCGGGTTCGATGCCGTCAGCACCGCCGCCCAGGAAGCGAAGAACCCCCAGAAAGACATGCCCATCGGGATCATCGGGTCGCTGCTCATCTGCACCGTGCTCTACATCCTGGTGTCGGGCATCGCGACGGGCGTCATGTCGTACAAGGACTTGAACGTGCCGGACCCGATCGCCGTCGCGGCGGATCGCGCCGGCCTGGGGTGGATGTCCTCGCTGATCAAGCTCGGCGCCATTGCCGGACTCTCGTCCGTGATCCTGGTGATGTTGCTCGGTCAATCACGCGTGTTCTACTCGATGGCGCGCGACGGACTGCTGCCGCAGTTCATCAACAAGGTCCACCCGAAGTTCCAGACGCCGTACCTCACGTCGATCGTCACCGGTGTCGTGGTCGCCATCGTGGCATCCCTCCTGACGGTTCGGGAAGCCGGCAACCTCGTGTCGATCGGCACGCTGCTCGCGTTCGTGATCGTGGCGATCGGGGTGATGGTGCTGCGCGTGCGCGAGCCCACCTTGCCGCGGGCCTTCAAGACGCCGGCCGTCTTCGTCGTCGCGCCACTCGGTGCGTTGTCCGCGGCGTACCTCATGATCTCGCTGCCCTGGACCACCTGGCGGCGGCTCATCATCTGGTTCGTGGCCGGCATGGTCATCTATTTCGTGTATGGTGTGCGCTTCTCCAAACTGGCCAGGAAGACCTGACGCGATGCGGGCGCGCTTCAAGTGGGTCGGCCTCTGGACTCACGCTGCCCGCTGATACCTGGGTCCGCTTGGCCGTATGGCTGGTGATCGGCCTCGTGATCTATTTCCGCTGCGGGCGGAGGCACAGCGCTCTGCGGGTCTAGACTCCCTTTCTGGCGCCCGGTAGCTTGCGCGCATGATGCGGCGCGCGCCGGTGCGCATAACCTGGCTGTTCGGGGCCCTAGGGGTGGCCATCGCGGTGGCTTGCAAGGGCAGCACCGCCCCGCACCAGCCGACCCTCTGTCCGTCGTACAGCGGCGGGGCGTCGCAAGGCGACTCGCTGTACGGTTTGTACCACCTGGTGTCGTACTGTCTGGACACGCTCCCCGCTTTCACCCCGCCGGCCGAGTCGGGCCACGTCACCTTGACCCGTGCAGGGGGTGTGGATTCGTTCATCGCGGTCCTCGTGGCTCAGGGTCAGGCGCCGGAAAGCATCCTGGGCACGTACACGCATCCCCTCCCCGACTCGATCCATGTGACCGGTAACGTAAGGGTCTCCGGCGTCGCCGTTCCGGTGGAAGTGCTCGGCAGGTTTCTGCTGCAGCAGAACACGCTCTCGGTGAGCGGGCGCCTGGCTGTGACCTTGACGAGCCCGCACTTCCTCTCGTTCATCGGGGCGAGGTCCGCGCCGTAGCGCGGCATTAAAACGCCGTCGCGTGACGCCGTTTGCTCGACGCCTCCGCGTGACGTCTTTTATCTTGAGTGCCATGCCGATCCTGCGGCGGGACTTCTGGACCCGGCGGCGCGCGCTGTTGACGCTCGCCTACCTCCTCGTCCTCGTGCCGTGGTCGGTGATTCGCGGGTCGCGCGAGACGGTCACCCACAGCGACGTCGGCGCCTTCTGGCTCGAGGGCCAGTATTTTCTGACGGGTCAACCGCTGTTCGACCTCCCCCCCGGCGTCCGCGGCCCCGCGTATCCGCCGTTCGCGGGGATGGTGTTCCAGCTGCTCGCGCTGCTGCCGCTCAAGGTATCGGCAGTACTTCTGTGCATCCTCAACGGACTGCTCATCCCCGTCGCCGTCGTGCTCACCAAGAGCATTTTCGACACGCTGCATCCCGACAGAAACCGCGCTACGTGGCCGCTCGTGGTCGCGGTGGTTCTCTCGCTCCAGTTCTTCCTCAACAACCTGAACCTCATCTCTGTCAATGAGATCATCCTGGTCCTCTGCTTGCTTGGCATCCGGGCGTACCTGGACGGCAGAGACGGGCGCGCCGCGGCTGCGTTCGTCGCGGCCGCCGCGATCAAGCTGGTCCCCGCCACGTTCGTCGTGTGGCTGGTGGTGCGGGGGCGTCGCCGCGCCGCGCTCGCCGTACTGCCCGCGGTGGCCGCGGCGCTCGTGCTGCCGCTCGCGTTCCGCGGCGCCCGCACCGGACTCACGGACCTGGCGGAATACCACACGAAGGTCCTGAGTCAGTTCGAGCGCGGGCGCGTCATCACCGGCCGCACGAACCAGAACCTCGGCGGGCTGGTGTATCGTCTCACGCTTCCCCCCTCCGACCAGCCCAACCCCGGCTACGGACCGCTCGTACCCGTCTCGGAGCAGACCGCCGCGGCGATCTACCGGGCCGCGGCGGCCCTCGTGTTGCTCGCATTCCTTGCGAACCTGATCGTCCTGCGCTTGCGGGACGCTCCGGTCAGCGCCTTCGAGCTGGCGAGCGTGCTTCTCGCGGGCCACCTGTTGTCGGGCATCACCTGGAAGGCGCATCTCGTGACGTTGCTCTTCACGTTCTATGCGTTCCTCTCGATCCGGGTGGCGGAGTTGCCGCAGCGGCTACGCGCGTTCGTATACGTGCTGTTCGCGATGATCGTCGTGAGCGGCGGGACCGGACGTGATTTGGTCGGTCGAACGGTTCAGTACGGGATCGACGGCTACGGCGTCATCGTCTGGACGATGCTGCTCTTGTTGGTGGGCTGCGTCATCTTCTCCCTACGCCCTCCCGCGACGCCTCTCCGCGACGCCTCCTGCTTATCTTGAATGCCATGACCACGAATGGAGTGTCGATCCCTCCCGAGCGTGCTCGGGCCGCGCAGGACGTCGCCGCCGTGCTCGCGCCCGGACGGCGCGTCGCGCTCACCACGCACGTCAACGCCGATGGCGACGGCGTGGGGAGCGAGGTGGCGCTGTGGCACCTGCTCACCACGCGAGGGCTCCGGGCCGCGATCGCCAACCCCACGCCCATCCCGGAGCGGTTCCATTTCCTCGTGCCCAACGGCGCGGATCACTCCGAGCGCGCCACGCGCGAGATCGAGTCCGCCGACGTGGTGGTGGTGCTCGACATCTCGGACGTGAGCCGCCTGGGCGATCTCGCGCGCGCCATCACGCACTCCCACACCGTCGCGTGCATCGATCACCACGTCAGCGGCGGCTCGCTCCCGGGCGGGCCGCGCCTGGTCGCGCCCGACGCCGCCGCCACCGCCGAGCTGGTGTTCGACTTCGCGAACGCGCTGGAGTGGCCGCTCTCGCCCGACGCCGCGCGGGCGCTGTACGTGGGCATCCTCACCGACACCGGCGCTTTCCGCTTCGCCAATACCACCCCCCGCGCCCTGCGCGTGGCGGGCGCGCTGCTCGAGCGCGGCGTCGATCCCGAGTCGATCTACGCGTCGGTGTATGCGAGCGCCCCCGAAGGACGGGTGCGCCTGATGACCGAGGTGCTCGAGACCCTGGTGGTGGAGCCACAGCACGGCCTCGCGTGGGTCACCGTCCCGCCGGACGCGCTGCAGCGTCATGGCGCCACGGCCGACGATCTCGACGGCATCGTGGAATACCCGCGCTCCATCGCCGGCGTGCGGCTGGCGCTCTTGTTCCGCCAGCTGGCGAACGGCAACGTCAAGGTGAGCTTCCGCTCGCTCGGCGACGTGGATGTGGCGGAGCTGGCCGCGGGCTTCGGCGGTGGCGGGCACCGCAAGGCCGCGGGCGCGTCGCTCGAGGGGACGCTGGCGGAGGTGCAGGAACGCGTCCTCGCGGCCGCGCGTGAATATCTGAACGGGCGCTAGAGCGCACCCCCGTGGACGCGCTGTCCACCGGTCAGCGCCGGCTGATCGCCATGATGGGCACTCGCCTGGCGATTCTCCTCCTGGGTGCCATCGCCGTCACGATCGTCGGAACGATTCCCGCACCGACCGCCGAGGCACTGTGGCGCGTGTCGTCGAACGAGCTCGTGAACCTCCAGGCGCGCTGGGACACCGACTTCTATCACCAAATTGCCACCGCCGGCTACCGCTGGGACCCGTCGGTGTTTCTTCACCAAAATGTGGTCTTCTTCCCGTTGTATCCACTGCTGATGCGCTGGGGCGGAGCGCTGCTGGGGGGCCATCCGCTGCTCGCCGGTACCGTCATTTCGCTGGTGGCGTTCGCCGGCGCGATCTCCCTGCTGTATCGGCTGGCGGTGCTCGAGCTGGGCGAGGAGAAGGCGTGGCCGGTGCTGCTTCTCCTGTCGACGTACCCGTACGCATTGTTCTATTCCGTCGTCTATACCGAGTCCCTGTTCCTGTTTCTCACGGTCGGCGCGTTCTACGCCATGCGACGGCGATACCTGCCGCTCGCGGCGCTGGCAGGCCTCGCGGCGGGGCTCACGCGTCCGAACGGGTTCTGGCTGGCGCTCCCATTGTTGTGGATGGCGACGAGGGGGGCGGGGGGAAGCCGGGGGCGGGACGTCCCGGCCATCCTCGTCGCGCTGGCTCCGCTCGCCGGCGTCGCGATCTTCTCGGCGTATTTGTACCTGCGGTTCGGCGATGCCCTGGCGTGGATGCACGGCCAAGCCGCTTGGGGCATGCCGTTGTTGGGCCGCGGTCCTGCGCCCGACCCGGTGCGAACCGCCGAGGACCTGCGGCTCAAGGTGAGCGAAGTGATGGTCTACACGGGCGACATCGCGGCGTTTTTCCTGGCAGCCGCGTCGATCGTGCCGGTCACTCGACGTATCGGCGTCGCGTACGGAATGTGGATCGCCGTCAACATCTTCCCGCCGGTGGCGGCCCACCTCTTCATCTCGCTCGGAAGGTTTACGTCGGTCCTGTTCCCTCTATTCTTTTGGCTTGCGTTGGTCGTGCCACGACAGCGGGTGGCGCCTTTGGCCGGCGCGTTCGCGGCCTGCCAGGCGATTCTGGCGGTGTGCTTCTTTTTGTGGCGACCCGTCGTCTGACCCTTTTCTTCCCAGGTGCCCCATGAAGCGTGTTCTCCTGGCTCTGGCGTTGGCAGTCGTCGTGCTCGCAGCGGTCACGCTCGAGCGCACCAGGGGCTTCCGCTCGCATCAGCCCCAGGTCGCCGCGGTCGCCGCCGAGCCGCTCGACACCGCGGCGGTCGCGCGCCGGCTCGCCGGCGCCCTGCGCTTCAAGACGATCTCGTTCCAGGACTCCAGTCAGTTCGATGCGCGGGAGTTCGCGGGATTGCATCGCTACCTGCGGGACTCCTTCCCGAAGCTCCACGCGGCGCTCAAGCTCGAGAAGGTGAACGGCTCCGGCCTGCTGTACGAATGGACGGGCTCCGACCCGGGGCTCGCCCCGGTCGTCCTGCTCGCCCACCAGGATGTCGTCCCGATCGAGCCCGGGACGGAAAGCCGCTGGACCGAGCCGCCGTTCGAGGGACGGATTGCCGGTGGCTACGTGTGGGGGCGCGGCGCGCTCGACGACAAGGGCAGCCTGGTGGGGATCCTCGAAGCGGTGGAGCACCTCGTCGCCGCGGGCGCCAAGCCGCGGCGCACGGTGTACCTCGCGTTCGGGTACGACGAGGAGGTGGGCGGTCGCCGCGGGGCCGCACGCATCGCGGACGTGCTGGCCACGCGCAACGTGCACCCCGAATTCGTGCTGGATGAAGGGGGCGCGCTCGCGACCGGCCTGATCGCGGGCGTGGCCGCGCCGGTGGCGCTCATCGGAATCGCCGAGAAGGGATATGTGACGGTGGAGCTGACGGCGCAGGCCGAGGGCGGGCACTCCTCGATGCCGCCCGAGGCGACGGCGGTCGGCATCCTCGCCGCCGGGCTCACGCGGCTCGAGGCACGGCAGATGCCGCGCGCCATCCGAGGGCCCACGGCCGACATGTTCGACTACCTCGGTCCCGAGATGCGGTTCGCGCCGCGGCTGGTGATGGCGAACCGCTGGCTGTTGGGGGGCATCCTCACCTCCCAGTTCGGCAAGACGCCGCAGGGCAACGCGCTGCTCCGGACCACGACTGCCCCGACCGTGCTGCAGGCGGGGGTGAAGGAGAACGTGCTGCCGTCCACTGCCCGCGCGCTCGTCAACTTTCGGATTCTCCCGGGGGACAGCGTCGCAAGCGTGCTCGAGCACGTGCGGAGCACGGTGGAGGATCCGCGGATCGGCGTCCGCCCGCTCGAAGCGACCGTCAGCAATCCGTCGCCCGTCACGCCGGTCCAGGCCGAGCCGTTCCAGCTGCTGGCGCGGACCATCCGTCAGGTCGTCCCCGCCACCGTGGTGACGCCATGGCTCGTGGTAGGGGCGACCGACTCGCGCCACTACGCCCGGCTCACCCCCAACGTGCTGCGCTTCGTGGGGACCACGATCGGGAAAGACGATCTGCGCCGGGTCCACGGCACCGACGAGCGGGTGGGCGTGCAGGCGTACGCCAACGCCGTGCGCATCTACATCCAGCTGCTGAAGAACGCAGCGGTCGAAGGTCGTCAGCCGTAATCTCTCAATGACAACGAGACCCGGCTTCCACCCGGAGGAGCTATGAGATCGTATTCACTTCCATTGACAGTCCTGCTTGCGTTCGCAGCGGTCACCGCTCAAGCCCAGACTCCGTCGCAGGGCGGAGGCGCGGGGAGACCGGGGCGCCGCATGGAGCTGCTCTTCAGGGACATCACGCTCACCCCGGCGCAGCAGGCGAAGGTCGACTCCATCCAGGCGCACTACAGAAGCGAGCGGCCGTCCTTCACGCCCGGCACTCCTCCCGATTCGGCGACGCGCGACAAGATCCGCGCCTTGTTCCAACGCGAGCGGGACGACCTCCGCGCCGTTCTGACGCCCGACCAGCAGAAGACGTTCGATCGCAACGTCGAGGAGATGCGGCAGCGGCGTCCGGGCGGCGGGTCCTGACGCCCCCTGCCGGGACGGCGCGGGGGCTTAGTCGAACAACCGCTGCCTGCGGTCGATCTCGTGCACGACCCTGATGGCGAGCACGGTCGCGACGATCCCCACCGCGCCGACGGCGATCCCCAGGTGGGTGGCGTCGCTGAGCTGCTCGGCCGTGCGGGCGTCCCGGGCGAGGCTCGCGAACACCGGCTCGAGCACCGTCCAGGCCAGGGACATGCCCCACCATCCGCGCAGCAAAACGGGGGCGGGCAAGTCGTCGTACCCATCGCGGTCGTTCCTCGAGTCGCTGCGCAGCCACAGATCCTTCATGACCTGGTACGCGCGCACCACGTTGACGAACGGAATGAACCAGTAGCCGACCGCCCAGGTCGGGCTGAAGCGCACCCGTTTGGACCCGACGAACACGAGGTTCGTGTACGCGCGGTGCAGCCACACGAGCCACAGCACCGCCGTGCACGCGATCGCCACGAGGTTGAGCGTGCCGATCGCGCGAGATCGCGCGTCCGCCCGCTTCTCGGCGTCCGCGCGCCAGCGGGCGTCGCTCGCGGCGACGTCGTCGGGTAGCGGTTGCGCATCCGCCACTGCGGGAGCGAGGAGGGCGCGCTCGGACAGGCGGGATACGATCGTGCCGCCTTCGAGCGCGAGACAGGCGAACAACAGATAAGTCGTCCACTGCGCCACCGAGGCGCGGCGAACGGGGTGCCGATCGTCGGACATGGAGTGCGCCGTTGGGCCAGTGCAAAGGCCTGCAATCCCTGTGCCCGCCCCCGACTCGTTGCACCTCCGCTGCATCTCCGTCTACCTTTCTCCAGTGCCAGCGTCCGATACCCTCCAAGCGCGCGTCGAGCGCGCCTTGTCGCAGCTCAAGAACCCGCGCCGCGGCGCCGACGTGCTCGCCGCCGGCATGGTCAAGGACCTCGCGGTGGACGACGGGGGCGCGGTCACATTCACCTTCCTGCTCGCGCGGGACGATCCCGGCTCGCTCGCGCGCGACGTGCGTAAGGCGGTGCAGGGAGTGCCGGGGGTGACGGCGGTGCGGGTGAACGTGACCGATGCGAGTGCCGCGGCGCAGGCCACCGCGGACGGCGCACCGCGCCCCGGTCCCGCGGGCGTCCCTCCACCCCCGACCCCCGTCGAGCTGCCGCACCTCGGCAGAATCCTGGCCGTCTCGTCGGGAAAGGGGGGCGTCGGCAAGTCGACGGTGTCCGCCAACGTCGCCGTCGCGCTGGCGCGCGCCGGGCACCGCGTGGGCCTCATGGACGCGGACATCTACGGGCCCAACATCCCGCGCATGATGGGAGTCGACGGGAAGCCGGAGGTGCGGGGTGGCCGGATCCAGCCGCTCGAGGCCCACGGCGTGAAGCTGATGTCGCTGGGGCTGATCGTCGAGCGCGACGCCCCCGCCATCTGGCGCGGGCCGATCATCATGAAGGTGATTCAGCAATTCCTGCGCGACGTGGACTGGGGGGAGCTCGATTACTTCCTCGTGGACCTGCCGCCGGGCACCGGCGACGCGCAGCTGTCGCTGGCGCAGTCGGTCCACATCCGCGGCGCGGTGATTGTCACCACGCCGCAGGAAGTGGCGGTGGGCGACAGCCTGCGCGGCGCGAAGATGTTCGAGCGGGTCGGGGTCCCGGTGCTCGGCGTGGTCGAGAACATGAGCTACTACGTGTGCCCGCACTGCGGCGAGCGAACCGCCATTTTCCTCGCGGGTGGCGGCACCCGGCTCGCGGACGAGCTTGGCGTGCCGCTGCTCGGAGAGGTGCCGTTGCAGGCGCATCTGGCGGACCTGGCCGACACCGGACGGCCCATCGTCGCCGCCCAGCCCGATTCACCGGCGGCGCGGGCGCTCGACGCCATCGCGCGCCGCGTCGCCGACGCGCTCGCCGCCGTTCCGCGCTGACGTGCGGCTCCTGTTCGCCGCGCTGCTGCTGCTGCAGAGTCCCCGGCGCGTCGAGCGTCCCGAGCTGCGCGCCGGCCTGGACACCCTCTATGGCGGCGGCTTCCCCGCGGCCGCGGGCTATTTTGCCGAGCTCGCGCGGCGGGACAGCGTGGACCCCGCGCCGGTGATCTTCGAGGCGAGCGCCTACATCTGGTGGGCGGCGGCGCTCCAGAACGACGATTACGAGGCGGCGCGGATCGATTCGCTGCTCGATCGCGCGATCGCCCGGGGCGCCGCCGCGCCGCGCGGGCCGGCCCGCGACTTCTGGCTCGCCACCGCGCTCGGGTACCGCGCGCGCCAGCGCGACCTGCACGGCCACTCCTGGAGCGCCGCCAAGGACGCCAAGGCGATGCGCGACGCCTACGCCCGCGTCCTCGCCGCCGACTCGAGCTGCGCCGACTGCTACCTCGGCCTCGGCGTGTACCAGTACGGCCTGGCCCGCGCCGGCGCCCTCGCCCGCCTGGTTGCCAAGCTGGTGGGTCTGGGCAGCGGCAACGCGGAGCGAGGGATCGGCTACATGCGCCGCGCCGCGATCGACGGCGATCTGGCGCGGGTCGAAGCCGGCTGGGTGCTCGCTGCGGCCCTGGTGCGCGAGGCGGCGCGCGCCGCGTCGGCGCGCGCGACCCTCCAGCGAGCCGCCCGCGACGAAGTGTCCCGGCTCGCCGACCGCTACCCGGGCAACCCCGTCTTTCTGCGCTTCCTCAGGGAGATTCCCGCCACCGCCCCGTGACGTGTGCCGTGACCCAACGGCTGTTGCGGTGCCGCCACTCTACCATCGGAAGGGCGGCATCCTTACGATGGGGTGAGGTTCGGCACTCGTTAGGGGATCCCGGAATGGCCGACGTGCGGTGGGCCCGTCTCGAGACTGAGGTGAACTGTCGGTTGCGTCGCGGCGCGTGGTATCGCGTCGCGGGTCTGACGTCCGCAGAAGCGACACTCGACGTGAACCGGGAGCAGGTGCCGGTGCCGCGCACGTCCGTGAAGATCGTCACGGCCCCTCCGCAATACTGGACGGTCGTCCCGCGTCCGCGCGACGCGCGCAGCTTGCCGGCGCTGTGGGGCGACAAGTACGCCGTCTGCCCCGGCTGTCGCAACCGCGCCCAACTCAAGGGAGCGCCGCACACCATGCGCTGCCCGCGCTGCGAGCGGACGTTCCGGGTGGCGTGGGAAGAGTGGTTCGTCGGCACGGACTGAGTTGGGCCCCGCAGCGCCGCTCCGCACCGCAACGTCGTTCATCATGGTAGCGTTGCACGGGCGTGCCGCGCCGGCCGGAGACAGGGGATGACTCGGACCATCCAGTCGCAATCGCTCAGACGTCTGGGGCTGCTCGTCGCCCTCGCCGCGGCGTACTTCGTGGCGGGCAGGCTCGGGCTGCGCTTCGCCGTCGTCAGCCCCAACGCGACCGTCGTCTGGCCGCCGACGGGGATCGCGCTCGCCGCCCTGCTGCTCGCCGGCTACGACGTCTGGCCGGCCATCATGGTGGGCGCGTTCCTGGTGCACCTGAGCACGACGGGCTCGGTGCCGAGCGCCGTCGCCATTGCGGCCGGCAACACGCTCGAGGGCCTGCTCGGCGCGTATCTCGTCAATCGCTTCGCTCGCGGCCGGCGCGTGCTGGAACGCGCGCGAGACATCTTCACCTTCGCCGTCCTCGCCGGGATCGTGAGCACCGCCGTGAGCGCCACGGCGGGCGTGCTCGCGATCTCGCTCGACGGGCTCGCGCGCTGGAGCGACTTCGGCTCGATCTGGCTCACCTGGTGGCTGGGCGACGCCGTGAGCGATCTGGTTGTGGCGCCCGCGGTGCTGCTCTGGGCCCTGCGCCCCCGGGTACACTGGACGCGGCGCCAGGCGCTCGACGCCGGTGCGTTGCTGCTGAGCGTCGTCGTGGTCGGGATCGCCGTGTTCGACGGCCTGTTCCCCTGGCGGGGCCGGCACTATCCCCTCGAATTCCTGTGTGTGCCCCTGCTGCTCTGGGCCGCGTTCCGGTTCGAGCCGCGCGAGGCGGCCACGGCCGTGCTCGCTCTGTCCGGGGTCGCCATCGCGGGCACGCTGGCCGGATTCGGGCCGTTCGCGCGGCCCACCTACGACGAGTCGCTGGTGCTGCTGCAGGCGTTCACGGGCGTGACGGCCGTGATGACGCTGGTGCTGGCCGCGGCGGTGGCCGAGCGGCGGGAGGCCGAGGAGCGGCTGCGCCGGCTGGCGGTCAGCGATCCCCTGACGGGGCTGTCGAACTACCGCCAGCTCGTCCACGCGCTCGAGGCGGAGATCAAGCGCTCGTCGCGCACCGACCGGCCGTTCGCGGTGGTGCTGATGGATCTCGATGGCCTCAAGACGATCAACGACCGCTTCGGCCACCTGGTGGGGAGCCTGGCGCTGCGGCGCGTGGCGGAGACGCTGCTCGGCTCGTGCCGCGGCATCGACACCGCGGCGCGCTTCGGTGGCGACGAGTTCGCCCTGGTGCTGCCGGAGACGGGCGACGCGGCGGCGTGGCACGTGGCGCGCCGCATCGCCGAGCGCGTGGCGCGCGATGGGGAGCAGCCGGTGATCTCCGTGAGCGTCGGCGTCGCCGTCCATCCCCGCGATGGGGCGTCGCTCGAAGGCCTGCTCAATGCGGCGGACCGCTCGCTGTACGACACGAAGGCGCAGCAGCGACACCGGGCACAGGCTTCCTAACCCTTTCCTTCTGCTCGTCTTAACGCGTCGCCCCGTGTCGCCCAGCCGACACTGGGGCGGTCTTGACGACCCCCGCGGCAGCGGATATATGGAACTGCACAAGCTGCGCGTGCGGGGGAAGGTTGTATGGATCGATCGCCGTCGGAGTGGGCCGACGTGGGGAAGGGTCCGCGGTGGGCCCGCATCCGCGACGCGGTGCAATCTCGCCTGCGGCGCGGCGCGTGGTATCCGGTGTTGAGCACCGGGTCGCACGCCGTCGTCGTCGATGTGCGTGGCATGCCCCTCAGCGTGCACCAGTCCTACCTCGAGCTCACCTTCGCCCGCCCCACCCGCTGGAGCATCGTGGCACGCGCAGCAGATGCGGTGATGATGCCCGAGAGCTGGGGCGCGTGGTACGCGGTGTGTCCGAGCTGCAGCGCGCGCGAGCCCGTCCGGCAGGTCAGCGGCACCATGGCGTGCACGCGGTGCGATCAGGCCTTTCACATCGACTGGAGCGAAACCGCGCCCCGGCCGGGCGAGCGGAGCCGTCCGACGCCGGCGCACCCCCACGCTGCCTGAATAGGGCGGCGCGCCCCGCCTCCTCGTTGACCCCCGGCGCCACGCTCCGGTAGCTTGTGGCGCCATGACTAGCGTCACCCGCGCGCCCGGATCGCTCACGGTCGGGCCGCTGCGTCCCGTCATCCTGCAGCTCGCCGCCCCCGCCGTGGCGATGATGGCCTGCCACTTTTGCTTCAACCTGATCGACTCGATCTGGGTGGGCCGGCTCATCGGCCCGGCGGCGCTCGCGGCCGTTTCGACCGCGGGATTCTACGTCTGGGTGCTGCTGTCGCTCGGCGAGATGGTGGAGGTGGGGCTGATCGCGGTCGCCGCCCGGCGCCATGGCGAGGGCCGCCCCGACCTCGCCGCGCGCGCCGCCGGGGCGGCCGTGCTGTACGCCCTGGGCGCGGGCACGGCGGCGTCGCTGCTCGGGTTCGCGCTCACCGGCGACCTGTTCCGCCTGATGACCGTGCCGCGGGAGGTGGCCGCGCTCGGTTACCGTTACCTCGACACGTGGCTGCTCGGCGGTCCGCTCGTGTTCGGGTTTTTCGCGATCGAGGCGACGTTCCGGGCCGCCGGCGATACGCGGACGCCGTTCGCGCTGCTCGCGGCGTCGGTGCTGCTCTCGGTCGGGCTCGACCCGTTGCTCATCGCCGGCGTGGGGCCGTTTCCCAGGCTCGGCGTCGAGGGGGCGGCCGTCGCGTCCGTGATGGTCCGCGGCGGGGGGTTTCTGATCGGCGTCGGCATCGCGCTCAAGCGCGGGCTCATCCGGCTCGACGTCCCCGACTGGCGGGCCGTGCCCACGCTGCTCCGCGTGGGCGCCCCGCTCTCCCTCGCGGGCGTGCTCCTCTCCGTGGTGTACATGTGGCTCACGCGGTACACCTCGCGCTTCGGGACCGCCGCGCTGGCGGCGCTCGGGGTAGGGCACAAGGTCGAAGGGATCGGGTTCCTCGCCATCTCGGGATTTGCGCTCTCGGCCGCGGCGCTGGTAGGGCAGAACCTGGGCGCAAACCAGGAAGCGCGCGCGCGCCGGGCGGTGCGTATGACGGTGGGCTATTGTCTCACGGTCACCGTCGCCACGGCGGCCGCGTTCCTCGCGATTCCGCGTACGCTGGTGGCGCTGTTCACGTCCGATCCCGCGGTGATCGCCGACGGGACCCTCTACCTGCGCGTGATCGCGTTCGCGCAGATCGGGCAGACGTTCGAGATCATCCTCGAGGGTGCGCTCGCGGGGGCGGGCTACACACTATGGCCGCAGATCACGAGCACCGCACTCACGCTGCTGCGCGTGCCGCTCGCCGCCTGGTGGTCGGGCACGATCGGGCTGCTCGGCATCTGGCTGGCGCTTTCCGTCACGGCCGTGGCCCGCGGTATCGCGATGACGCTGTTCTGGATCGGCGGCGCATGGCGCAGGATGGTCGTATGACAACGCGGAAGTCGGAACGCGGAACGCGGAACAGTAGGGCGGAGCTCGGTACGCGTGTTCCGCGTTCCGCGTTTCGCGTTCCGCGTTCGGTCTAGTATGGCCACCCTCATCACCCTGCTCACCGACTTCGGCCTCGCCGACAGCTACGTCGGCGAGGTGAAGGGCGTGCTGTTGTCGCAGGTGCACGGCGTGGTGCTCGCGGACATCACCCACCAGGTCCCCCCCGGCGACGTGCGCGCCGCTCAATACATCCTCTCGCGCGTGTGGCAGCGGTTTCCCCAGGGGACGGTGCACCTCGCCGTCGTGGACCCGGGCGTGGGGACCGACCGGCGTGCGGTCGCCGCGCAGAGGGCCGGGCACTTCTTTGTCGCGCCCGACAACGGCCTGCTCTCGTTCCTCCCCGCCGACGCGCACTTCGTTTCCCTGCCGGTGCCCCCGGCTGCGGCGCCCACGTTCCACGCCCGCGACCTGTTCGCACCCGCGGCCGGCCAGCTCGCGCTGGGCGCGTCGTTGTCGCACCTCGGCCAACCGATCACCGATCCGTACCGCTCCCCCCTCCCCGTTCCCCGCGTGGATGGGGGAGTGGTGGTCGGAGAGGTGCTGTACGTCGATCGTTTCGGCACGCTGATCTCGAACATCCCGGGCGACGCGGTGGAGCCCGGCGTGCGGATCAAGGTCGCCGGCACCGAGATCGGCACGCCGGCGCGCACCTTCGGCGACGTGAAGCGCGGCGTGCTCGTCGCGCTCGTCGGCAGCGGTGGAACGGTGGAGATCGCGGTGCGCGACGGCAGCGCGGCGCGACTGCTAGGAGTCGGAGTGGGAGCGGAAGTGCGGGCCTGAAGGCGTCGGAATCTTCACCTTGGCCATCACCCGCTCCACGAACCCGAACTCGGGGGCGAAGCGGGTGAGCTGCGCCAGGTCGCGGAACAGCTTGCGCTCGCCCCCGGCGGTCGCGCGACACGCGTCGCACTGCGCCAGATGCGCGTCGCGCGCGGCGGGCAACAGGCCCTCGGCCCAGAGCTCGACTTCGTCCGGGGTCAGGTGGCGGGTGTCAGGAGTCGGGGTCATCTTGGCCCAGCCTTACGGGCTTGCGAGCGCACCGGTTTCACTCCTTCCGATCGGCCAGGTAGCCCCGCAATTCGTTGCGGGCCCGGTGGATATACGTTTTCACCGTGCCCAGCGGCAGCTCCAGGATCCGGGCGATTTCCTCGTAGGAATGCCCCTCCACGTGGCGTAACAAAATGCACGATCGGTACTCCGGCCGCAGCCGCGCGATCGCGCGCTCGATCGCGCCGCCCAGCTCGCGCGCCTCGAGCTCCTGCAGCGGGGTCTCGCGTTTGTCGCCGAGCTGCAGCGCGGTGGCGCGCATCGCTTCGGGCGTCGTGGCGTGGGGCGAGCCGTCGAGCGAAAGCGTGTCGAGCTCGCGCTTGCGGAGCTGATCGATCGCCGCGTTGTTCGCGATCTTGAAGATCCAGGACGAGAAGCGGAACTGCGGGTTGTACGAGCCGAGCCCGTTCAGGACCTTGATGAACGTCTCCTGGGCGAGGTCCTCGGCGAGCCCGCGGTCACGCACCATCCGGTAGAGCAGCGAGAACACCGGCCGCTCGTAGCGGCGCACCAGCTCGCGGAACGCGGCTTCGTGGCCGCGCTTGGCCCACTCGACGACGTCCTGGTCGCTGGCGCCCGTCAGGTGGCCCGGCCTATCTTTCGCGCCTATGGCGCCCCCTGCATTCGAGGTGGCCGTGAGTCGTGTCCCCAACGCGAAGCGGTCGTACGTACGCGACATGTTCACCGCGATCGCCCCGCGCTACGACTTCCTCAATCATCTGCTGAGTCTCAACGTGGACCGCTCCTGGCGCCGCGCCGCGGTGCGGCGGCTCGCCTGGGAGCGGACGCCCGACGGCACCTACCTCGACCTCTGCGCCGGCACGCTCGACCTCGCTGCCACCCTTGCCCGCGAGCCGGCGTTCGGGGGGCGGGTGGTCGGCGCCGACTTCGTGGTTCCCATGCTCGCCCGGGGGAAGGGGAAAGCGGCGCGCGCCCGTCCCGTCGCCGCCGACGCCCTGACGCTGCCCTTCGCCGACAGCCGGTTCGACGGCGCGATGTGCGCCTTCGGGGTCCGGAACCTGGCGGACCTGGACGCCGGGTTGCGGGAGGCGCACCGCGTGCTCCGGCCGGGTGCGCGCTTCGTGGTGCTCGAGTTCACCACGCCGCGGTTCGCGCCGCTGCGCGCAGTGTACATGTTCTACTTCCGGCGCTTGCTCCCCGCGATCGGCCGGGCGGTGTCGAAACATAGGGACGCCTATACCTACCTGCCAGAGTCGGTGCTCGAGTTCCCGGACCCCGACGCATTCGCGCGCCGGCTCTCCGGCGCCGGATTCGGCGCCGTCGGCTACGAGCTGCTGACCGGCGGGATCTGCGCCCTCCATCATGGCACTCGATAGCCTGCGCGCCCTGATCGGGGCGATCGAGGCGCGGGGGGACCTCGTGCGCATCGATCACCCGGTCTCGATAAACAAAGAGATCACCGAAATCGCCGACCGCTGCATGAAGTCCCCCGGCGGGGGGCCGGCGCTGCTGTTCACGCGGCCGACGCTCGCCGGCGGGGCCCCGTCGCGCTATCCTGTGGCCGTCAACCTGTTCGGCTCGGGCCCCCGCATGGCGCTCGCCCTGGGCGTCGAATGTCTGGACGAGATCGGCGAGCGCATCGCCGCGCTGTTGAACCTCAAGGTCCCCGACACCCTGCTCGGCAAGCTCGCCATGCTGCCGCAGCTCGCCGAGGTGGCCAAGTTCCCGCCCAAGACGGCGGGCGGCCGCCCGGCGTGCCAGGAAGTGGTGATCCGCGAGCGCGACGTGGACCTGGCGCAATTCCCCGTGCCCGTGTGCTGGCCGGAGGACGGCGGACCCTACGTCACCTTGCCGGGCGTGATCACCCGAGATCCGGCCTCGGGCGTCCGCAACGTCGGGATGTACCGGATCCAGGTGATCGGGCGGAACGAGCTGGCGATGCACTGGCAGCGCCACAAGGTGGGGGCGGCGCACTGGCGCGCGATGGCGGAGCGGGGCGAGCGGATGCCGGTCGCGATCGCGTTGGGGGGCGACCCCGCCTCGATCTACGCCGCGTCGGCGCCGCTGCCACCCACCATCGACGAGTTTCTGTTCGCCGGGTTCCTGCGCCGGGAGCCGGTACGGCTCGCCAAGGCCGTGACCTCCGACCTCGAGGTGCCGGCGGAGGCGGAGATAGTGCTCGAGGGCTACATCGACCCGCGCGAGGAGCTGGTGCTCGAAGGGCCGTTCGGGGATCACACCGGTTTCTATTCGCTCGCCGACTATTACCCCAAGGTGCATGTCACCGCCGTCACGCTGCGGGCGGAGCCGATCTGGCCGCATACGATCGTGGGCCGGCCGCCGATGGAGGACTATTGGCTGGGGCACGCCACGGAGCGGATCTTCCTGCCGCTCCTGAAGCTCACTATCCCCGAGATCGTAGACATCCACATGCCGGCGGCCGGGATCTTCCACAACCTCGTGTTCGTGAGCATCGACAAGCAGTATCCCGGGCAGGCGTACAAGGTGATGAACGGGTTGTGGGGCCAGGGACTGATGTCGTTGGCCAAGGTGATCGTCGTATTCGACAAGGACGTGAACGTGCAGGATCCGCAGGAGGCGTGGTGGGTGGCGCTGAATCACATTGACCCCGAGCGCGACGTGCGATTCACCATGGGGCCGATCGACGTGCTGGATCACTCGAGCCGCGGGTTCACGTTCGGGTCGAAAATGGGAATCGACGCGACGCGCAAGTGGAAAGAGGAGGGATTCACGCGTGAATGGCCGAACCGGATCGTCATGGACGCGGAGACGAAACGGCGCGTGGACGCGATGTGGGAGGAGCTGGGGATTGACCTGGGCGGCAACGGGCGGTAGAGGGCGGCAATGGGCGCCATGACCGCGCGCGAGGGGCAGACGTTTGCAGGGGAGAGTCTGCTCACGCGGTACGCGAATTTCGTCAAGCTTCCGCATACGATCTTCGCGCTGCCGTTCGCGTTGCTCGGCATCGTCGTGGCCTCCGCGCGTGCCCCGGTCACGTGGCGGGTCGTGGGCCTGGCGACGGCCGCATTCACGTGTGCACGCTTCGTGGCCCTCGGGTTCAACCGCATCGCGGACCGGGAGCTCGACGCGAAGAACCCGCGCACCCGCGCGCGCGAGCTGCCGTCGGGGCGGCTCACGCTGCGGCAGGCCTGGATCGCCGTCACCGGGGCGGCGGCGCTGTTTCTCTGGACCGCGTGGGCGCTGAACCCGCTGTGCTTCGCGCTCGCGCAGCCGGCGCTGCTGTTCCTAGCGGCCTACAGCTACGCCAAACGGTTCACGCACTGGTCGCACCTCTGGCTCGGTCTCGCGGACGGGATCGCCACGCCGGCGGGGTATCTCGCGGTCACGGGACGGTGGAGCGAGCCCTGGTGGCTGCTTCCCGCGGGCGCGCTGGCGGTGACGTTCTGGGTGGGCGGCTTCGACGTGTTCTACGCGCTGCAGGACGAGGCGTTCGACCGCGCGGAGCGGCTCCAGTCGCTCGTGGTGCGTTTCGGGCAGGCGCGCGCCATCCTGGTCGCCAAGCTGCTGCACGGACTGGCGCTCGTCGGGCTGGTCGTGTTCGGCGCCGGCGCCCACCTCGGGGTCGCGTACTATAGCGGCGTCGCCGTCGGGTCCGCGCTGATCGCGTGGGAGCACCGGCTCGTCAAGCCGGGAGACCTGTCGCGGCTCAATGCGGCGTTTTTTACCGCGAACGGCGTCGTGAGCATCGTGGTGTTCCTGGGCGCCCTCGTGGACCGGGTGCTGTGAAACGCGGAACGCGGAAGTCGAAACGCGGAACAGACGGGCCAGCGCCGATCGCGCCTGTTCCGCCTTCCGCGTTTCGCGTTCCGCGTTCTCCGCCGCCCCCCCGCCCGCCGGCGCACCCGAAGCGCTCTCCCGCACCGAATAGGCGAGGGCGATGACCAAGCTTCCGGTGATCCTCGCCATCACCGGCGCTTCCGGCGCGCCCTACGGCGTGCGGCTGCTCGAGTTGCTCGCGCTGCACCAGGTGCCCGTCTGGCTGATGATCTCGACGCACGGCTGGCGCCTGCTCGCGGAGGAGTGCGGCATCACGGACGACCGCGGACTCAAGCAGGCGACCGGCGGCGACTGGACCAGCGTGCGGGTGTTCGACGACAAGGACCGCGGCGCCGAGCCAGCGTCGGGCTCGGCGAAAACCGCGGCGATGGTGATCTGCCCCTGCTCCATGGGTACCGTGGCCGCGATCGCGCACGGCACGAGCCGCAGCTTGATCGAGCGCGCCGCCGACGTCGTGCTCAAGGAGCGCCGCACGCTGGTCCTGGTGCCGCGCGAAACCCCCCTGTCGCTCGTGCACCTGCGCAACCTGACGCTTGCCACCGAGGCGGGCGCGATGGTCCTGCCGGCGGCTCCGGCTTTCTACCACAAGCCGCAGCAGGTGCGCGACCTGGTCGATTTCGTGGTGCAGCGGGTACTCGACCACCTGGGCATCGAGGTCGCACTGGTCAAGCGCTGGGAAGGCAACAGATAGTTGCACGACGCTACGACGCCACGTTGTAAGAGGGTGCAGTGAGAGTCGGGGTCATCTCGGATACACATGGGTTGCTGCGGCCCGAAGTGTTCGACGTGTTCGAGCACGTCGATCACATCCTGCACGCGGGCGATGTCGGGAAGCCCGAGATCCTGATCGAGCTCGAGGCGATCGCGCCGGTGACGGCTGTCTACGGGAACGTGGACGGGCCCGAGCTGCGCGCGCGCCTAACGCAGGTGGCGGAGGTCGAGCTCGATGGATTCGCCGTCGTGGTGACGCATGGCGACCAGTTCGGGCACCCGACGCCCGAGGCACTGCACGCCGCCTTTCCGAAAGCCGAGATCATCGTGTATGGACATACCCACAAGCCGCTGCTCGAGCTGGTGGATCGGACGGTGACCGTGATGAATCCCGGCGGGGCGGGGGGGCCGCGCTTCGGGATCGTGCCGAGCGTCGGCGTTATGGAGCTCGAGGCGGGGATCCCGCCGCGGGGGCGGATCGTGAACTTGTGACTGGTGGATGTTACCCGCGTGCGGCAGGAGGGGCGAGGCCGCGACGCCCTGCCCAGTCGCTGTCGTGGCGGCACGGCGACGGGACCACTCACTCGAGCTCCACTCCTGTACGAGTGGTCCAGTGACTGTCCTCAGGGTTGCGCCGCCGCCTTGGCCGGCCGCTCCACCACGCGCGGCATGACCGGCGCGCCCGGCGCGAGCAGCTCCAGGCCGCCCACCACGACCTGCTCGCCCGCGTTCACGCCTTTCGTCACCTCGACGAATCCTGGGGTGCGGACGCCCAGCTCGACCTGGCGGCGGTTGGCCTTCCCCTCGACCACGACCCAGACGGCGTTGGCCCCCTCGGCCGGCACTACCGCCTCCTCGGGGATGACGATCGCCTTGGGGCGCACGGCGGTCACCAGGTGCGCCTCGATGAACATCCCGGGCTGGAGCAGCCGGGCGGGATTGGGCACCCGCGCCTTGACCAGGATGGTCCGGCCCGGCAGCTGCACCACCGGGTCCACGAAGTCCACCTGTCCGGTGAAGTCGCGACCCGCGATGGCGGCGACGCGGAACGACACCTCCTGTCCCGGCTTCAAGTCTCGCGCGAACCGCTCCGGTACCTGGAACGCCGCACGCTGCGGGTTCACCGTGTGCAGCGACACGAGCTTCGTGGTGTTGGTGACGTAGTCGCCCAGGCTGACGTAGCGCTGTCCCACCGCCCCGGCGAACGGTGCCCGCACGGTCGTGCGGTCGAGCCGGATGCGCTGCAGGTCGTACTGCGCCTGGGCGCCGCGGGCCTCGGCCTCGGCCTTTTCGAGATCGGCGGCCGACGAGGCGTTCTGCTGCACCAGCTCCTTGGCGCGCGCCAGGGCCTGCTGGGCGAGATCGCGCTGGGCCTCGAGCTGGGCGACCTGGGCCTTGAGCTGAGCGTCGTCCACCTTGAAGAGCGGCGTTCCCTGGTCGACCTCCTGGCCCTCGCGCACCGGGATCTCGACGATCCGCCCGTCCACCTCGGGGCGGAGATCGATCGCCTGCACCGCTTCGATCTGGCCGGTCGCGGCGATCTCGTCGCGCACCGTGTCCACCCGTGCGACCGCGACCTCGACCGGCATGCCCATGGGCGCGCCGCCTCCGAAGCCCGCCGCTCCGCCGGCTTTACCCTTCTTGCAGCCGCCGATGGCGACCACCGCACCCGCGACAATTGCGCACCACGCACCACGCGTCATGTTCGTCACACTCATTTCTGTTGCGGTTCGGGAAAGAGGCGCCGGCCCAGGATGGTCTCGAGCGCCGCCAGGACGAGTCGCGTCGCATAGCGCGCCTGCACCAGGGCCGCTTCGGCATCGTCCAGGTCGGCCTGCGCTTTGAGCAGGTCGAGGATCGTGGTAGCGCCCGTTCGGTAGCGGGCTTGCTGCACCCGGTAGTTCTCGCGCGCCACCTGCACCTGCTCGCCCGCGAGGTCGGTAGTGGCGCGGACCGTCGTGAAACCGTCATAGGCTGCGACGACGTCACGCCGCACCGAACGCTCGGCGGAATCGCGCACTGCCCGAAAGACGTCCCGGGTCACGCGCGCCTGACTGATCAAGGTCAGCCGCTGGAAGTTGTCCCATATCGGGAGCGTCACGGTCAGGGTCAGTTGTGTGAACTTGGCGCTCGTCGGGTAGAAGCGGTTGTCGTACCCGATCCCGACCCCCGTCAGACTGAGGCGTGGCAGGAGGGTGCCCAGCCGGCTTCGGAAGATCGCCGCGGCCTGGCGTTCGTTGGCCCGCGCCAGCCGGTAGGCCGGCCCTCGGTTCGCTGCCTCGTCCACCGCGGCCTCGAGCGTCACGGGCAGAGCACTGGGCAGGATGCTGTCGAGCGGAACGGCATCGATCGGGCCGGCCTCACCCACCCGGCTTCCGAGCGTGAGCCGCGCGACCCGCACCCCGCCTTCCTGCTGCACCAGACCCACGCGCGCCCGACTCAGCTCGAGTCGGAGCTGCAGCGAGTCAGTCTGTACCGCGGCCCCGGACGTCACCCGCGCTCGCGCGACCGCGAGCTGCTGCTCGGCGCGCTGGACCCGTTCCCGCGCGACGCGCAGGAGCTCGGTGCCCGCGAGCACGGCGTAGTAGGCTGCCTCGGTGAGGAGAGCGGAGATGAACCGCGCCTGGAGCTCCCCGGCGTGGGCCCCGTCCAGCGCCGCCGCCGAGCGCGTAAGCTCGGCAACTTTCTGTCCCCCCGTGAAGAGGTCGTAGCGCAAGCCCACCTGAGCCGAGACGGCGTACGACTCGGGCTTGAGCGTTCCGAAGTTGAAGAACTGTGGGATGTTCTTCGTTGCGTCCGTCTCGACGGCTACAGCCGGAAGCAGGAACACCGCGAACGCGCTGCGTCGCGCCCACCGGGCGTTGTCCACCTGGCCGAGCGCCGCGACGTAGTTCGGGTCGAGCCCCGTGGCCCGGCGCAGCGCCTCGGCGAGGGTCACGGTCGGCAGCGAGTCGCCCGGAATCGACGGGACCGCGGCCGCCTGCAGCTGGAGCAGCGCGAGCAGGGCCAGCATCAGTCGGCCTCCACCGGTCGTGCCACACGCACGCCGCTTCGCTGGCGCGCCGTCAGGCGGTCCAGCAGCACGTACCCGACGGGTACCACGAACAATGTGAGCACCGTGGAGAAGAAGATGCCGCCCACGATCGCGTAGCCGAGCGGCCGGCGCGACGTCGAGCCAGCGCCGATCCCGATCATGACCGGGATCGCGCCCATGATGGTCGCTACCGACGTCATGAGAATCGGCCGCAGTCGGATGCGGCCGGCCTCGACCACGGCGGCGAGTGTGTCCAGCCCGCGTCCCTTGAGCTGGTTCGTGTACTCGACCAGGAGGATCGAGTTCTTGGTCACGAGGCCGATCAAGAGGACCATGCCAATCTCGCTGTACAGGTTGATCGTCCCTCCCGGGCGATGCAGCAGAGCGGCCAGGAGCAGCGTCGCGAGCGCGCCGGTCACCGCGAGTGGGACGGCGAGCAACACGGTGAGCGGGTGCACCAGCGACTCGAACTGCGCGGCGAGCACCATGAACACGACCAGCAGCGCCACGCCGAAGGCGAAATAGAGCGCGCCACCGCTCTCTCGGAACTCGCGCGAGTCGCCCGCCAGCGCCGTCGTGCTTCCCGGGGGCAGCACCCGCCGCGCCAGGCGATCGAGTGAATCGAGCGCCTCACCTTGGGCGAACGGGGGGATCAGGGATGCCGACAGCGTAAACGACGGCACCCGGTTGAAGTGGTTGATCTGCCTCGGGCCCACACCCTCCTCGACCTTTGCCAGGGCGCCCAGCTGCACCAGCTGTTGCCCTCGTCCCCGCAGGTAGATCCCCGACATGTCGCTCGGGGTGGCCCGGTCGTTGCGATCGAGCTGTACCATCACGTAATACAGCTTGTCGTTCCGGGTGAACGTGCTGACCCGACGGCCACCGAGGAAGGTCTGCAGGGCGGCCGCGACGTCGCGCACGGGAACGCCGAGGTCCTCCGCGCGGTCCCGGTCGAAGGTGACGCGCAACTCCGGCTTGTTGAAACGCAAGTCGGTGTCGATGTTCGTGAGACCCTTGATGGCGCGCGCCTGCGGCACGAGTGTGTCCATGGCCTGCGCCAGCCGCGCGATGTCGGGATGCTGCACCACGAACTGCACCGGCTGGCTGAACCCGAGCGCGCCCGGGCTGTAGGGGAACGCCTGGATGCCGGCGATCCCGAACAGCTGGGGGAACAGCATGCCGACGAGCTGCTGGACGCTATTCTTGCGTTCGCTCCAGTCTTTGAGGATGACGCCGACAAACGCCCGGTTGACGCCCCCGGCGAATCCGCCGATGATCGTGAAGTAGCCCTGGACCCCCGGGGTCTTGCCGATGATCTGCTCGACCTGCCGCACGTAGCCGTCGGTGTATTCGAGCGATGAGCCCTCGGGCGCGAATGCCACCACCAGGAAGAACCCGCGGTCGTCGTCGGGAATCAGCTCTTGCTGGAGGCTCTTGTAGAACACGAACGCCAGGGCCACCGTCACGACCGTCCCGACCACCACCACGCCTCGATGCCGCAGCGCGGTCTGCAGCAGCTTCGCGTAGCGCTCGGCGATGGCATTGAACCCTGCCTCCAACATCTTGAAGACCGCCCCATGCTCGTGCGGCACCCGCAGCACCTTGGCGCACAGCATCGGCGTCAACGTGAGCGCGACGAATCCCGAAATCACCACGGCCCCGGCGACCGCGATCCCGAACTCGCTCAACAGCCGTCCCGTCGAGCCGCGCAGGAACCCCAGCGGCGTGAACACCGCGACCAGCGCGATGGTCGTCGCGATCACGGCGAAGCCGATCTCGTTGGTGCCGTTGACCGCGGCCTGCTCCGGCGCCTCGTGCAGCTCCTCCTGGTGCCGGTAGGCGTTCTCGAGCACAATGATGGCGTCGTCCACCACGATGCCGATGGCGATCGTGAGCGCGAGCAGGGTGAAGTTGTTGATCGAGAATCCCAGGAAATACATGATCGCGAACGTCGCCACGATCGACGCCGGGATCGCAAGCCCCGGAATCACGGTCGCCCGCAGGTTTCGCAGGAAGACGAAAATGATCAGCACGACGAGAATGGCCGCGATCAGCAGCGTCAGGCGCGCGTCGTTGATCGAGTGGGTGACGAACACGGACCCATCGAATGCGGTTTCGAGCTTCACGCCCGGGGGCAGCATCTGCTGGATGCCGGGGATGGCCTCGCGAATGCGTCGCGCCACGTCGATGAGGTTCGCTTTCGACTGCCGGACCACGCCGATGGCGACGGCGGGATTTGCATTGTAGCGGAAGATCGAGCGAGTGTCCTCGGGCGCGAGCTCGACGTGCGCCACATCCTTGAGCTTGATGACCTGCCCGCCCTGACTCGTCACGACCAGCTCCCCGAATTCCCGCGGGTTCTTCAGCTCGCCCAGGGACCGCACCGAGAACTCCCGCCGCGTCGATTCGATGCGGCCGGCCGGAATCTCGACGTTGCGCGCGGTGATCGCGCTCTCCACGTCCTGCACGGTGAGGCCCCGTGCCGACAGCTGGTCGGGCTGTACCCACACCCGCATCGCGAAGCGCCGCTCGCCGAACACCCCGGCGCTGCCGACACCCGCCAGACTCTGCAGCCGCGCTTTGACCAGCCGGTCGGCCACGTCGGACAACTGCATCAGGTCGTAGTTCGGGCTGCTCAGGGCCAACCAGAAGAATGGTTGGGCGTCGGCCTGCTGCTTCGCGATCACCGGCTCGAGCACGTCGACCGGCAGCCGCCCCCGCACCCGCGATACCTTGTCGCGCACGTCCTGCGCGGCGATGTCGACGGGCCGGTCGAGGTTGAACTCCAGGATGATCTGGCTGTTCTCCTCCGAAGAGGAGCTCGACAGCGTGCGCAGTCCCTGGATCGTGGACAGCTCCTCCTCGAGCACGTCGGTCACCGCGGTTTCGACGACCTGCGCGTTGGCGCCGGGTAGGGTGGTCGAGACCGAGATGATCGGAGGATCGATGTCCGGCAGCTCGCGCACGGAGAGACGCGCGTAGCCGATGACGCCGAACAACACGAGGGCGGCCGAGATCATGCTGGCCAGGACCGGGCGACGGATCGAGGTTTCGGAGAGTTTCATAGGCCCGAAAATTAACCGAATAAGGTTATCCCGGGAGTAGGGCCCGGGTGTCAGGAAACGGTAGACCCGTCGTTCACCAGCTGTCTCCTCTACGACGATTTTGCCCCCGGGATTCCGACAAGCTCCGTTGAGCACGTTGCGGGAGGACGCGACGTGAGGCAGGCGTGCGATACGGCGTGCGCGTTCGCCACGCCCGGCCGCTGGGATCCGCACCAAACGTCACAACCGCGCCGCATGGCGCGGGCGCGTCAGGGGGCACCGGGTTTGCACCGGTGCGCGTCACCCCAACGCGCGAGGCGTATCCCCCATGCGTCGCTTGCTCCCGGTCTGTCTCCTCTTAGTCATGGCGGTTCCGCAGGCCTGCCACCGCGATGAGGTCACGGCGCCGCGCGCGTCCGCAGCGGCGGGGGGCGCAGACCCGTCCACGTCGCGCATTGCGTTCGTGAGCACCCGGGACGGCAACCGCGAGATCTACGTGATGGCGTCGGACGGGTCGGCACAAACGCGGTTGACGAACGTTCCCGAATGGGATTATCAACCGAGCTGGTCCGCCGACGGGAGCCGGATCGTATTCGTCAGCCAGCGAGGCCATTGCGACTGCCTCTACGTCATGGCCCCTGATGGATCGGCGGTGACGACGCTGACGCACCACGACTCCTGGTGGGGCGACCAGCGGCCCACGTGGTCGCCCGACGGGCAAGCGATCGTGTTCACGCGATTCCTTGCCGACAACGTCGACGTCTACCGGGTCGCAGCAGACGGGTCGGGAGAAACAGCGCTGACACACACCAGCTTCCACCGGGGCGCCGAAGAGCCGCGTTGGTCGCCGGACGGAAGTCAAATCGTGTTCTCGACTTCGCAGGATGACGACACCGAGATCTACGTGATGAACGCGGACGGGTCGGCGCCAACGCGGTTGACGAACGTCCCGGGTATCGATGAGCAGCCAAGCTGGTCTCCCGACGGGAGCCGGATCGCGTTCACCAGCCATCGGGACGGCAACGCCGAGATCTACGTGATGAACGCCGACGGGTCGGCGCAGACGCGGCTCACGAACACCGCGGCGGAGGATCGTTCGCCGCGGTGGTCTCCGGACGGACGCCACATCGCGTTCACGAGCGATCGGGACGGCAACGTCGAGATCTACACGATGAACGCGGACGGCTCGGCGCAGATGCGGTTGACGACCGCCTCGGGTGCCGATGAGGAGCCGAGCTGGTCCCCCGACGGGACGCGGATCGCCTTTACGAGTCACCGCGATGGCAACGCCCAGATCTACGTGATGAACGCCGACGGCTCCGGGCAGTCACGGCTCACGAGCGACGCGGCGGAAGACACGGACCCGACGTGGTCGCCCGTCGATTACCACCCGGGTCACTCGCCCGCCCACGTCGGATTCATCGTTCAACCCGCGGCGGTGGTCAACGCCAACGCCGCCATCTCGCCCGCGATCCAGGTCACAGTGACGGACGCGTCCTGGGGCGCGGTCTCTGGAGGCGTCGTGCAGATCGCGATCGGGACGAGCCCGGCTCCCGGGGCCACGCTTTCGGGGACCACCAAGGCCAAGCTGGTCGACGGCGTGGCGACCTTCAACGACCTGCGCATCGATCAGCCGGGGCGCGGCTACACGCTCGTGGCCAGGGCGGGCCCCGCGTCCGGAACGAGCAGCGGGTTCGCGGTGGCGGGCGCGCCGGCCCAGCTGGCCTTCCTGTCCCAGCCGCCGGCGACCACCGAAGGTGCCGTAGCCATGGCGCCCGCCGTGCGCCTCGCGGTTCAGGATGCCCTCGGCACCACAGTACCGGGCGCGACGTCCGCGGTGACGGTTGCGCTCGGGGCCAACCCCACGGCCGCCACGCTCACGGGCACGACGACCGTGCAGGCGGTCAACGGGATCGCGATATTCGGCGACCTGGGCGTCGACCGCCCCGGAAGCGGGTATACCGTGACGGCCAGCGCGGCTGCGCTCGCGGGGGCCGCGAGTACGCCCTTCAGCGTCCGACTCACGTTCATGACGGTGGATGCCGGCGGGAGTCCGTTCGACGCGAACGATCCCGCGACGAGCAGCACGTGCGCTGTGACCACGAGCGGCGCGGCGTACTGTTGGGGGTCCAACTACCACGGCAAGCTAGGCGATGGAACGACGACATCGGCGACCAGCCCCGTGCTGGTAGCGGGCGGCCTTCGGGTCTTTGCGGTGAGCGTCGGTGCGGGTGAGGCATGCGGCGTGACCACCAGCCGCGCGGCATACTGCTGGGGCCAGGGCGCGCTCGGCGACGGGACCACGCTGGGGGATTGGCGAACCACGCCGGTGCCGGTGTCCGGGGGGCTTACGTTCGCGGGGGTGAGCGCCGGCGATGCCCACATCTGCGGGGTGACCAGCGGCAGCGCTGCGTACTGCTGGGGTTTCAACGGCACCGGCGAACTGGGCGACGGGAGCACGACGACCCGCTTGAGCCCAGCGTCCGTTGCGGGCGGCCTCAGTTTCGCGGGCGTGAGCGCCGGATCGTTCCGGACCTGCGGCGTGACGAGGAGCGGCGCTGCGTACTGTTGGGGCCAGGGACCGACCAGTCCCGTGCCGGTGGCACCCGATCTCAGCTTCACGACCGTCAGCGCCGGATCCGGACACACGTGCGGCGTGACGACCGGCGGCGCGGCCTACTGTTCGGGCGCCAACGGCTCCGGGCAGCTCGGCGACGGGACCACCACGGCACACGGGAGTGCCGAACCTGTCGCCGGCGGCCTCACGTTCAGCACGATCGACGTCGGACTCGCCTTCACGTGCGGTGTGACGACCGGCGGCTCGGCATACTGCTGGGGCAACAACGCGAGCGGCCAGCTGGGTGACGGCACTACGACGGCCCGGACGAGCCCCGTGCCCGTGGCGGGCGGGTTGGCCTTCGCTGTGGTGAGAACCGGATGGACACACGCCTGTGGTGTGACCACGGGCGGGGCCGCGTACTGTTGGGGTGAAAACCGGCATGGCGAGCTCGGCAACGGGACGACGACCTCGAGCTCGACGCCGGTGCAGGTAGTGCAATAGGCGCGAGGGCCTGCAGGCTCGGCTCGTGGCGCGTTGCGGCGTGGCTCGCCCTGCTGGCGTTCGTCCTGCCAGCCTGCCAACGCAACGAGGCGACGGCACCAGCGTCGGGCGGGACCGCCCAGCCCGCGAATAGTACGGCCACGCAACTCGGCTTTGTCACACAACCGCCCGCGAACGTCGACGCCGACGTCGTCATGGCACCTCCGGTGCAAGTCGCCGTGCAGGACTCGGTGGGCAACACCGTCCAGGGCGCGACGGACACCGTGACCCTGGCGCTTGCGGCGAACTCGACCGGTGGCGCCCTCTCGGGCACGATGACTGCGGCGGCGGTCGACGGCATCGCGACGTTCGGGGACCTGCGCGTCGATCGGCCCGGGACCTACACGCTCGTCGCCACGGCGCCCGGTCTCACGGCGGACACGAGCGCGCCGATCGCCGTCCACCTCACGTTCGCCGCAGTGAGCGCCGGCGGAAGCCACACGTGCGCCGTCACACCCCGGGGCCGGGCGTACTGCTGGGGCTCGAACAGCTCCGGCCAGCTGGGGGACGGAACCACGCTCGCCAAGACCACCCCGGTACCCGTGTCGGGCGGCATCCGCTTCGCGACGATCAGCTCGGGAGAGAACCACACCTGCGGCGTCGCCGCGAGCGCGGCGGCGTACTGTTGGGGTGCCAATTTCTGGGGCCAGCTCGGGGGCGGGACGGGGATCCCGCAAACGAGCCCGGCCCGCGTGGCAGGGGGTCTCGACTTTAAGGTGGTCGGGGCCGGGGGTGCGCATACCTGCGGCGTGACCACGTCCGGAGCGGCGTACTGTTGGGGAGACAATTTCGCGGGCCAGCTCGGCAGCGGGGACACCGGTGGAGCATCGCTGACTCCTGTGGCGGTTGTCGGCGGGCTCACCTTCACGAGCGTGAGTGCGGGAGCCGGGTACAGTTGCGGCCTGACGACGGCTGGTGCCGCGTCTTGTTGGGGCTCGAACAGCGACGGCCGCCTGGGCGATGGCACGATGCTCGGCCGGTCCATGCCGGGGCCCGTCGTGGGGGTCATCGGCCTCGCTGCGGTGAGCGCCGGGGCTCGCCACGCGTGCGCGGTGACCACCGGCGGCATGGCGTATTGTTGGGGCGCCAACAACGCCGGCCAGCTCGGCGACGGGACCACCACGTCCCGAGCGATCCCGGTCCCGGTCTCGGGCGGGCTCCACTTCGCGGTGTTGGACGGCGGAGGGGGGCACAGCTGCGGCGTGATCCCGAACGGAGCGACCTACTGCTGGGGGGATAACAAGTACGGCCAATTGGGCGACGCCACCGGCACCGGGCGTGCGAATCCCGCCCCGGTCGCAGGTGGGCTCGACTTCGTCGCCGTCAGCGCCGGACTGGCGCACGCCTGCGGCCTGACGTCCGGCGGCACCCCGTATTGCTGGGGACTGAACAACTACGGTCAGCTCGGCAACGGGACGACGACCTCGAGCTCGACGCCCGTGCCGGTGCTGCAGTGAGGGCCCGCTAGCGCTGGCAGCGCGGACAGAACGTCGTGGCCCGCAGGTCGATCGTGTGTGTGGTGACCAGCTTCTTGCCGCACTGCACGCACGGCTCGCCGCCGCGGCCGTACACCTTCAGCTCGAACTGGAACCGGCCTTCCTCCCCGGTCCCGGTGCGGTAGTCGCGCACCGTCGTCCCCGACGACGCCACGGCGCGCTGCAGCACACCGGTCACGGCCGCGTGCAGGCGCGCGAACTCGGCGAGCGACAGCTTGTCGGTCGGCTTCGACGGATCGACCCCTGCTTCGAAGAGCGCTTCGTTGGCGTAGATGTTGCCGACGCCGGCGATCCGGCGCTGATCCATGATCGTCTTCTTGATCGCGGCCCGCGTCCCTTTCAACCGCTCCGCGAACACGAACGGCGTGAAGGTCTCCTCTAACGGCTCGGGTCCGATACGGCCTGTGTAGGCGTCCCATCCCTTTTCGTCGAGCAGCCAGACGGTGCCCAGGCGGCGCACGTCGCGGTACACCAGCAGACGACCGTCGTCGATGGTACACGTGAGCACGGCGTACTTCGCTTCGTCGCGGGTGAGCGCTCGGTCGTATACCACCAGCGAACCGGTCATGCGGGGCTGTACGATCAACCGGTGGCCGCTGGCGAGCCGAAACACCGCGTGCTTGGCGCGGCGGATCACTTCCTCGATCGTGTTGCCCCGCAGCGTGCGCAGCAGGCGCGGCTTCGACACCCGGCGCAGCACGTCCGTCTTGGCCAGGCGGGCACGCGCGATCCGGTAGCCCTCGAGCCGCGGGGCCAGCTCCCGGACGATCGTTTCAACCTCAGGGAGCTCCGGCACGCTCGGTCGTTCTCCTGAGCTGGCGCCAGCCGATGTCCCTCCGGTACGCCTTCCCGTCGAAGCCGATCAGCTCGCATCCCCGCGTGCTCTGCTCGCGCGCCGCCGCCACCGTGTCCCCCAGCCCCGTCACTGTGAGCACGCGCCCCCCCGCCACGCGCAGCGTGCCGTCGGCATCGCGCGCCGTGCCCGCCTGGAACGCGAGCGTTCCGGGCTCGAGATCGCGCGGCACCACGATCGCGGCCCCGAGCCGGGGCGTGTCGGGATACCCGGGCGCCGCGAGCACCGTGGCGACGGCGGCCCGACTCGCCGACAGGATCGCCTCCCGTGGCTTCCAGGCGCCGAGCGCGATGTCGCGGAGGTGCGCCGTGATACCGGGAAGCACCGGGACCAAGGCCTGGGTCTCCGGGTCTCCGAAGCGGCAGTTGAACTCGAGCACGTAGGGTGTGCCGTCGGCCGCCAGCATGAGGCCGGCGTACAGCACGCCCTGGTACGGGGCACCGCGCGCCGCCAGCTCTTGCAGCGCGGGCTCGAGGACCTGACGTCGGACCCGCTCCAGCAGACCGTCGGTGGCGATGCTCACGGGGCAGTACGCGCCCATCCCGCCTGTATTGGGCCCGGTGTCGCCCTCGCCCAGCCGCTTGTGGTCCTGAGCCGCGGGCAGGACCACGAGTTGCTCGCCGTCGGTGAGCGCCAGGACGGAGAGCTCTTCGCCTTCGAGGAACTCCTCCACCACCACCTCGCGGCCGGCGTCGCCGAACGCTCCCCCCGCGAGCATGGCGTGCACCGTGCGGGCCGCCTCGTCCCGCGTGGCGCACACGACGGCGCCCTTGCCCCCTGCGAGCCCCGAGGCTTTGACCACCAGCGGCTCCGCGTGCCGCTTGAGGTAGGCGAGAGCCGGATCGAGCGCGGTGAAGCTGCGGCTCGCGGCGGTGGGGATGCGGGCCTGCCCCATCACGTCCTTCGCGAACGCCTTGGACGACTCGATGCGCGCGGCGGCCTGGCTGGGTCCGAAGACGGGATGGCCCGCGGCCCGCAGCCGGTCGGCTAACCCGGCGGCGAGCGGCGCCTCCGGGCCGACTACGGTGAAGTCGATGTGGTGCCGACGCACCGCTTGGACGAGGTCGTCCATGGCGGTGACGGGGATGTCGAGGTTGGTGCCGAGCTGCGCCGTGCCGGGGTTGCCGGGGGCGGCGAACAGGTCGGCGTCGGGGGTGTCGCGCTTCAGCGCCCAGCAGAGCGCGTGCTCGCGGCCGCCCCCGCCGACGACCAGGACTCTCACTTCTTCTTGAAGGCGTCCGAGAAGGCCTGCGCGGCCCGCTTGGCGGTGTCCACCACGTCGTCCACCACGGCCTTCGCTTCCTTCATATAGTGCTCGCGGGCCTCGTCGATGTCCCTGTCCACGGGCCGGGCTTGGGCCTCGGGCCCGCGGCGGGTGTACTCGCCGCGCAACACCCGGTCGTAGTGCCCTTCTTCGATCCAGCGTTGCAGCTCCGCGGCTCTCACCGTATTGAACGGATGGGTGCGTCCCAGCACCCCCAGGATCTTGAAGATGCGGTCGAGCGCCCCGCCTGCGGCCTCGTACTCTCTGGCCTGGGCGAGGAAGGCGTTCAAATCCATCTGCGACATGTCGCCCCCGCCCGCGAACTTGAGGTTGACGCGCAGCGACGCCGTGGGATCCTGGCAGGCAAGCAGCCCTGCCCGGTCGGACGAGAGCTCGCTCTTGCGGAACCACTCGAGCAGCGCGAGCTGGATCGGCAGGATGGCGATGCCGGCGAGGAACGGCAGGGCGCCGAGGCTCACGTTGAGAATGAGCACGAGGATCGTGTGGTACAGCGCGTGCCCGCTCATGACGTGGCCGAGCTCGTGGCCCAGTACGTTCCGCAGCTCGTCGTCGTCCAGCAGCTTCAAGGTGCCCGAGTTGATCACGATGAACGGCTTGTCCATGCCGAACGCGCCGGCGTTGGCGAACGGTGTTTGCGACACGAACAGCTCGGGCCGGTCGGACCAGTCCATCGAGGTCAGCACCTCCGTGTAGAGCTGGTTGAGCCGAGGAAACTGGGTCGGGCCCACGCGCACCGCGTCCGCCTGGAAGATCAGTCGCACGCCGCGCTCGCCGATGAAGCCGTAGATCTTCTTCACGACCTCGTCGAACCCGGGCACGGAGCGCAGGGACTGCAGGGCCGCGCGGTCGGCGGGATGTTCCCACGTGACCGGAGCGATCTGGGTGAGGATCCTGCGCGGACGCGCCGCGGGGAGGCTGGTGGACTCGGTCATACCATGCTCCTGCTCAAAGAATGTAGGCCCGCACTACGGCCGAACCTGTCTCGTGTTTCGCGAGTGAACTCGCGACTCGGCCCTCCGCGCTGTCACGCCGTGTCCAGCGCCTGTTCCAGGTCCGCGATCAAGTCGTCCACGTCTTCGATCCCGACCGAGAGGCGCACCAGGCTGTCGGTGAGTCCCAGGGCGCGCCGCATCTCCGCGGGCACGCTGGCGTGGGTCATCGAAGCCGGGTGCCCGATCAGGCTCTCCACACCCCCCAGCGACTCGGCCAGCGCGAAAATGCGGGTGCGCTCGGCGAACCGCTTGGCCCGCTCGAGCGAGCCCAGCTCCAGGGAGATCATCCCGCCGAACCCCTTCATTTGCCGGCAGGCCAGCTCGTGCTGCGGGTGCGACGGCAGTCCCGGATAATAGACGCGCTCGACCTTGGGATGCTTCGCGAGCCACTCCGCGATGCGGCGGGCGTTGGCGTCGTGCTGGCGCATGCGCAGCGCCAGCGTCTTGGTGCCGCGCAAGGCGAGCCAGCAGTCGAACGGCCCCGGCACCGCCCCCGACGCGTTCTGGATGAACCCGAGGCGCTCCGCCAGGGCGCCGCTGTTCGTGACGAGCATCCCGCCCACCATGTCGCTGTGGCCGTTCAGGTACTTGGTGGTCGAGTGCAGCACGATGTCGGCGCCCAGCTCCAGCGGTCGCTGGAAGTAGGGTGTGGCGAAGGTGTTGTCGACCACGAACAGGGCGCCGGCCTTGCGGGCCACCTCGCCGGCGGCGGCGAGGTCGCACAACCGCATCATGGGGTTCGTGGGCGTTTCGGCGTAGATCATCTTCGTCTGGGGGGTCACGGCCGCGGCCACGTTGCGCGTGTCGCTGGCGTCGACGAAGCTGAACTCGAGTCCCACGCGGGACCAGATGAGGGTCATCTGCCGGTGCGTGCCGCCGTACACGTTGTCGCCGCTGACCACGTGGTCGCCCGCGGCGAGCAGCTTCAGCACGCCGTCCACGGCGGCGAGTCCCGACGCGAACGCGAAGCCGTGGCGCCCGCCTTCGAGCGCCGCGACGTTCCGCTCGAGCGCTTCGCGCGTCGGGTTGCGGGTGCGGGCGTATTCGTAGCCCTTGTGCCGCCCCAGGCCGTCCTGGACGTAGGTGGACGTCTGGTAGATGGGCGTCATCACGGCGCCGGCGAGGGGGTCGGCGATTTTCCCGGCGTGCACGGCGCGGGTTGCAAAGCGCGTCGCCAGGTCGTCGCGCGAGATCTCGGTCATGGCGGGAACGTAAGGGCGCCTTTCGCGCCGAGCAAGCGACTACTACGTTACGCCGACGATGCCCCAGCCGAATGCGGTCAAGTGCCTGGTCGTCGACGACGAGCCGCGGCTGCGCCGTGTCCTGGTGCGGTTGCTCGAGGGCGAGGGCTTCACGTGCGCCGAAGCGGGGTCCGGCACGGAGGCGCTGGAGATGCTGCACCAGGAGCAGGTGCCGCTCGTTATCTCCGACCTGCGGATGCCCCAGATGGACGGGGTGGGGCTGCTGCGCGAGATCATCGCCAAGTGGCCGGACACCGCCGTCATCGTGGTCACGGCCGTGGCCGAGGTGGAGAGCGCCGTCGCCTGCCTGCAGCTGGGCGCGCTCGACTACGTCGCCAAGCCGTTCCACCTGGACGAGGTGCGGGCCCGCGTGATGCAGGCGCTCGACAAGCGGCGCCTGAAGATGGAGCTGGAAGACTACCGCCATAACCTGGAACAGCGAGTGCAGGAGCAGGCCCGGCGGATCGAGGAGCTGTCGCTCGAGCGGCTGCAGGCGCTGGTGCACTTCCTCGAAGAAAAGGACCCCTATACCCGCGGGCACTCGGTGCGGGTCGCGAATTACTCGACCCGGATCGCCCGCGAGATGGGGCTGCCCCGGCCCGTGGTCGAGGTCATCACGCTCGGCGCCGAGCTGCACGACATCGGCAAGATCGGGGTCAGCGAGCAGGTGCTGCACAAAGAAGGCAAGCTCAGCGAGCCCGAGTACCGGCACATCATGGAGCACCCGGTGATCGGCGCCCGCATCCTGGCGCCGTTGATGCGGGACGTGCCGGCGGCGCTCGCCATCGTGCGGTCCCACCACGAGCGCCTGGACGGCCGGGGCTTTCCCGACGGCCTGGCGGGCGACCAGATCCCGCTCGAGGTGCGAGTCGTCACCATCGCCGATTCGTTCGACGCGATGACCAGCGTGCGGCCCTATCGCCCGGCCCTGTCCGTGCAGAAGGCGCTGCAGGAGCTCGAAGAGGGGAAGGACGCGCAGTTTCACGCGCCGGCGGTGGAGGCGTTTCTCGCCGCGTTCCCCGACGCGTCGGCCCTGCCGGTCTCGACGCCCGAAATTCAGCCGCTGCATCTTCCGGCACTGACGCCCGACACAACGCACGGCTCGCCTGCCTCCGATTAGATTGCCGCCATGACCGACACGTTGATGGTCGGAGTGTCCGGCGTGCGCGGGATCGTGGGCAAGGACCTGACGCCGGAAGTGGTGGCGCGTTGGGCGCGGGCGTTCGGGAGTTGGGTGCTCGACGACGGGAAACGGGACAAGGGAAAGGGGAAAGGGAGCTCCGTCGTGGTGGGCAGGGATGCGCGCATGTCGGGCCCCGCATTCGCCGCCGCGGTGACCGCCGGGTTGACGTCGGTCGGCTGCGACGTGATCGACGTCGGTCTCGTGCCCACGCCCACGGTGCAGCTCGCCGTCGAGCACCACCACGCGGGCGGCGGGATCGCGATCACCGCGAGCCACAATCCCATCGAGTGGAACGCCCTGAAATTCATCGGACCGGACGGGATCTTCCTCGATGGGGCGGAGGGCAAGCGCGTCGCGGAGCTTGGCGCGCAGGACGGGGGACGAGGGACGCGGGACGCGGGAAGGGTGGCGGTGGATCCCGACGCCGTGCAACGTCATCTCGCGGCCGTCCTCAACCTGCCGGGACTCGACATCGACGGCATTCGCAAGCGGAAGTTCGCGGTCGCACTCGACGCGGTGCGCGGGGCCGGCGGCCCCCCGATGCGCGAGCTGCTCGAGCGGCTGCAGTGCCGCGTCACGGGGATCAACCTCGAGACCGACGGCCGATTCCCCCGCGCGCCGGAGCCGATCCCGGAGAACCTCGGGGACCTCGCCGCCCTGGTGCGGCGCTCGGGCGCGGCCGTGGGCATCGCCGTCGATCCGGACGTCGATCGCCTCGCGATCATCGACGAGAACGGCACTCCGATTGGAGAGGACTACACGCTCGCGTTCGCCATAAGGGCGGCAATGGGCGGCAAGGGCGGCAAGGGCGGCAAGCGCATCGTGGTGTGCAATCTTTCGACCAGCCTTGTCGTAGAGGACGCCGCGCGGGACTGCGGCGCCGAGGTCGTGCGGACCCCGGTGGGCGAAGTGCACGTGGCTCGCGCGATCTTGCGGCTGGAGGCTGTCATCGGCGGGGAAGGGAATGGCGGCGTGATGTACCCGGCGTTGCACGCGGGGCGCGACGCGCCGGTCGCCGCCGCGCTGCTGCTCGCACTGCTCGCGCGGGACGGTAAGCGGGTGAGCGAGCTCGTGGCCGCGGCGCCGCGCTACGTGATCGTCAAAGCGAAGGCGGAACGCGGAACGCGGAATGCGGAACAGGGCCTGGAGGGCGTCTATGCGGCATTGCGGACGCGCTTTCCGGAAGCGAGCGTCGACACGCAGGATGGTCTCCGGCTCGCCTGGCGCGATCGCTGGCTGCACGTGCGGCCGTCCAACACGGAGCCGATCATTCGGCTGATCGCCGAAGCGCCCACAGGTGAAGGGGCGCGGGGCCTCGTGGATGAGGGACGACGACTGTGTACGGCATCATAGTAGCCACCACAGGAGAGGGACGGGGAGAAACGCCAGCATATCCAGGATGCCGTTCCAGGGGGCGCCCTGGGCTCTCGTGAAATCCCCGTCCCCCAGCTCGTGCGCGACGCCCACGGCGGCGACGGCGACAACCCGCGCCAGGGCCGGGGTGCCGAGGGCCGCGAGCAGCGCCGTGAGCAGTCCACCCACGATGACGTGCTCGACGAGTCCGAGCGGGCGAATCCACGTCGGCAGCATTTGCCACAATCTTTGCCCCGCCCCTGCCGTCGCGCAACAGCGGGTCGTGACGTGTTATTCTTCCCCAGCATGTGCGGCATCGTAGGGTACACCGGTCCCCGACAGGCGGCGGCCCTGTTGCTCGAGGGTCTGAAGCGGCTCGAGTATCGCGGCTACGACTCGGCGGGGATCGCGCTCGTCGCCGACGGCCGGGTCGAGGTGCACAAGGCACCCGGCAAGATCGGCGTGCTCGAAAAGCAGCTCGGCAAGACGCTCCCGGCAGGCCACGCCGGCATCGCCCACACGCGCTGGGCCACGCACGGCGCCCCCAACACCGTCAACGCGCACCCGCACACCGATTGCGGCGGCACGCTCGCCCTGGTGCACAACGGCATCATCGAGAACGCGGGCGCGCTGCGCACGGCGCTCGCCCAGCGCGGACACGTGTTCCGCTCCGAGACGGACACCGAGGTCCTCGCGCACCTGGTCGAGGAGCTGCTGGCCAAGCAGGCGGGCGGCACGCTGGTGGAGGCGGTGGCGGGCGCGCTGCACCAGGTCGAGGGGACCTACGGGATCGCGGTCGTCGCGACGCGCGAGCCCGATACGATCGTCGCGGCGCGGCGCGGCTCGCCGTTGCTGGTCGCGATAGGGACGGGAGAGAATTTCGTCGCCTCGGACGCATCCGCCGTGTTGGCGCACACCCGCTCCGTGGTGTACTTGGACGACGGCGAGATCGCCATCGTGCGGCCGGCCGAGTATCGCATCCTCGACCTCGATTCGGTGGAGAAGGAGAAGGCGGTCACGCGGGTGGACTGGGACCTCGCGACCATCGAGCGCGGCGGCCACGCGCACTTCATGCTCAAGGAGATCATGGACCAGCCCGAGAGCCTGCGCGACACGCTGCGCGGGCGCCTGCTCGAGGAGGAGGGCACGGCGCGGCTGGGGGGGCTCAACATCGACGACGAGCAGCTGCTCCAGGTGAACCGCATCGTGCTCACCGCCTGCGGCACCTCGTGGCATTCGGCCCTGATCGGCGAGTACATGATGGAAGAGCTCGCCCGCATCCCCTCCGAGGTCGAGTACGCGTCCGAGTTCCGCTACCGCAATCCGATCGTGGACGAGCGCACCCTCGTCGTGGGGATCTCGCAGTCGGGCGAGACCGCGGACACGCTGGCGGCGCTGCGCGAGGCGAAGCGCCGCGGCGCCCGGACTCTGGGGCTCGTCAACGTGGTGGGCTCCACCATCGCGCGGGAAGTGGACGGCGGGATCTACCTGCACGCCGGGCCGGAGATCGGCGTCGCCTCGACCAAGGCGTTCACCAGTCAGATCGCCGCCCTGGCGGTCCTCACCCTCAAGATGGGCCGGCTGCGGGCCCTCTCGATTCTCCAGGGCCGCGAGGTCGTGCGGGCGCTCGGCCGGCTGCCGGAGCTGGTGGAGCGGGTGCTCGCGAAAGCCCCGGAGGTCGAGCGCATCGCGGAGCGCATGATGCGCGCGCAGAACGTGCTTTACCTGGGGCGCGGCTACAACTTCCCCGTGGCGCTCGAGGGCGCGTTGAAGCTGAAGGAGATCTCCTACATCCACGCCGAGGGCTACCCCGCGGCCGAGATGAAGCACGGCCCGATCGCGCTCATCGACGACCTCATGCCGGTGGTGTTCATCGCCCCCAAGGACGCCGTGTACCAGAAGGTCGTGTCCAACGTGGAGGAGGTGAAAGCGCGCGGCGGTCGCGTGCTCGCCGTGGTGACAGAAGGGGACTCGGGGCTGGCGAAGCTGGCCGACCACAAGATCGAAGTCCCCGAGACGCTCGACGTGCTGACCCCCGTGCTCACGGTGCTGCCGCTGCAGCTGCTGGCGTACTACATCGCGGTGCGCCGGGGCTGTAACGTGGACCAGCCGCGGAACCTGGCCAAGTCGGTCACGGTGGAGTGAAGCAACGCGGAACGCGAAATGCGGAACGCGGAACAGATCGACCGGTCGTTGCGGCATTGGACCGTTTTCGTGAGTCGAACTCGGTGCTGCTGTTCCGCGTTCCACCTTCCGCGTTCCGCGTTTAGGGGAGGGCGGGGGCAGTGAGAGTGGTGCTCCAGCGCGTCTCGCGCGCCGAGGTTCGCGTGGACGGGCGTGTCACCGGGAAGGTGGGGAAGGGGTTTCTCGTCCTCGCCGGGTTGGCGCCGACCGACACTGAGGAGAGCCTCGCCTGGATGGCCGACAAGATCCTCGGGCTGCGGGTGTTCGGGGACGCCGACGGGAAAATGAACCTGGCGCTCGCCGACGTGAGCGGAGCGCTGCTGGTGGTGTCGCAGTTCACGCTGTACGGCGACTCGAGCAAGGGGCGGCGGCCCAGTTTCATCGATGCGGCCCCGCCGGACATCGCCATCCCGCTGTACGAGCGCTTCGTGGCACTGCTGCGGGAGCGCGGCGCGGGGAGCGCGACCCGCGTCGAGACGGGCGAATTCGGGGCCATGATGGAGGTGGAGCTGGTGAACGACGGGCCGGTCACCCTGATCCTGGAGCGATGACCTCCGCCCTCACGGGCGGGGCGTTCATCCTCGCCAGCGGGTCCCCACGGCGCCGCCAGCTGCTCGAGATGCTGGGGCTGCCGTTCCGCGCGATCGCGCCCGACGTGGACGAGTCGCTGCTCCCCTCGGAGCAGCCGGAGGCGTACGTGATCCGGCTGGCGCGCGACAAGGCCCGCGCGGTGGCGGCGCGGGAGCGCGGCGCGCCGGTGCTCGCGGCCGACACGACGGTGGTGCTGCGCGGGCGTGTGTTCGGCAAGCCCGCCACCACCGCCGAAGCGGCCGACATGCTGCGGCGCCTCCAGGGGCGCAAGCACCAGGTGATGACGGCGGTGGCCGTGGCCCTGGACGGGCGGATGGAGCACGCGCTCGACGTGACCGACGTGACGTTCCGGCGGCTCTCCGACGCGCAAATCGCCGACTACGTGGCCACGGGAGAGCCGCTCGACAAGGCGGGGGCCTACGCGATCCAGGGGAAGGGCGCGGCCCTGGTCGAGGGGATCCGCGGCGACTTCTTCGGCGTCATGGGCCTGCCGCTGCGGCTCGCGCTCGATCTGCTGGCGCGCTTCGGGGTGTCCTACCGCTTCACACGATAGACCGGGATCTTCTTCGACTTCCCCTTGACTTGGATCGGCTCGAGGGGATCGACCGTCGGGGGTTGCTTCAGCTGCTGGTAGAAGGGCTCCGCGATGAGGATCTCGTTGGCCCCCGCGGTGTCGCAGAGGCGCTTGGCGGTATTCACGGCGTCGCCGATCACGGTATACTCGAGCCGCCGATCCGAGCCGACGTTGCCCGCGAACACTTCGCCGAAGTTGATGCCGATCCCGATGCCGAGCTCGGGGCGACCCTGCTCCTTCCACTTCGCGTTGAGCCGCTCGAGCGCCGCCAGGTGATCGAGCGCACAGCGCATGGCGCGGTCGGCGTCGTCTTCGTGCGCGATCGGGGCTCCCCACAGCGCCATGATCGCGTCCCCGATGAACTTGTCGAGCGTCCCGCCGTGCTCGAACACGACCTCCACCATCTCGGTGAAGTACTCCGTGAGCAGCGTGGCGATGGCGTCCGGACTCATCGTCTCCGACATCGGCGTGAAGCCGCGAATGTCCGAGAAGAACAGCACGACCGGTCGCTTTTCGCTCGGTAGCCGGCCCGCATCCTGCTGCTGTGCGATCACCTGCGCGATGTTGGGCGAGAAGTAGCGCTGGAAGTTCGAGAGCACCAGTGCTTCGCGCCGCATCTGCTCCGAGCGCTGCGAGTTCTCGATCGCCACCGCCGCGAGCGAGCCGAACGCGATCAGGAACTTGAGGTCGTCGTCGGAGAACGAGTGGGTCGCGGTGAGGTTGTCGACGTAGAGGATGCCGAGCACTTTCTGATCGGTGCCCATGAGCGGAGTGCACATCGCGCTCCGCACGCTCTGAATCAGGATCGACTTCCCCTTGAACCGCTCGTCGGCCGCCGTGTTGTCCGACAGGATGGCGACGCGGTCCTCGACCACCTTGCGGGCGATCGACTGCGGCACGTGCTTCGAGGCCGACGACTGCGCCGTGCGGCCTCGCGAGATCCGCGGCACGAGCTCGCCGGTCGCGGCTTCGAGCAGCAGGATCGAGACGCGGTCCACGTTCATCACCTGGTAGGTGAACTCGACGACCTTGTCGAGCAGACGGTCGAGCTCCTGCTGCTTGGACAGCTCCTTCGAGATCTCGAGCAGCAGCTCGAGCTTCTTCTCGCGCAGCTCCTCGAGCGACTTGGCCGTGACCTTGAGGTGCGAGGCGCCCGAGGGAGTGGCGGTGACGATCGCCGGAACGCCTCCCGACACGTTCACGGGGAGCTGCCGCACGATCGTGCCGCCCGCGGGCTTCGCGCCCGTGAACTCGCGCGACACCTGCGGCACCACCTGAGGCCGCAGCGGACTACTGACCTCCTTCACCCGGAAGGCGACCTTGCCGAAGGTGACGACGTCGTTTTCCGTGGCGAGCGCTTCACTGATGCGGGCGCCGTTCAGGAACGTGCCGTTCGAAGAGCCGACGTCCTTGACCTTCACGCCCCCATCCGCCAGGGACACCTCAGCGTGGCGCCGCGAGATCGTGGGATCGTAAATCGGCACGTCGCTCGTGACCGCCCGCCCCACGACCACGAGGCGTCCGGGCTGGAGGTCGATGGACTGCTCGCCCGTCGTGCTCAGCAGCTTGAACACAAGCGGACAATATACGTCAGGGCCCTGCCTTGGCGAGCGCCAGGGCCCGGAGCACGGCCTGCGCCTTGGCCTCCGTCTCGGCGAACTCGCGCGCCGGATCGGAGTCGGCGACGATCCCGGCGCCCGCCTGGACCACGACTCGATCCTTCTGCACCAGCGCGCAGCGGATCGCGATCGCGGTATCGAGGCTCGTCGCGCCCCAGCCGACGTAGCCCACGGCGCCGGCGTACGGCCCGCGCCGCTCCGGCTCGAGCTCGTCGATGATCTCCATGGCGCGCACCTTGGGCGCACCCGTCACGGTGCCCGCCGGGAAACACGCCTTGAACACGTCGAGCGCGTCGTACCCTTCGCGCAGTCGTCCCCGGACCTCACTCACGAGGTGCTGCACGTGCGAGTAGCGCTCCACTTGGAGCAGATCCGTCACGCGCACGCTCCCGAACCGGGCCACGCGCCCCACGTCGTTGCGCCCCAGGTCGACGAGCATCATGTGCTCGGCCCGCTCCTTCTCGTCGGCGAGCAGCGCGGCGGCGAGCACCTCGTCTTCGTCCTGTGTGCGGCCACGGGCGCATGTCCCGGCGATCGGGCGCACGGTGACCTCGCCCCCTTCGACCCGCACCAACACCTCGGGCGAGCTTCCCACGAGCGTGCAGTCGTCGAGCGCCAAATAGAACAGATAGGGCGCGGGATTGAGGGCGCGCAGATAGCGATACAAGAGGAGCGGATCCACGGCCCCGGGGGCGTCCTGCCGGCGCGACAACACCGTCTGGAACGCGTCACCCGCGATGATGTACTCGTGCACCCGCGCCACGTCCCGCTCGAACGCCGCGCGCGGGTAGCGCGACTCGGTGGCGACGGGCGGAACGCCGTCCTTGAGGGCGAGTGGGGCGAGGTCGTGTCGCTGGCGGAGGCGCGCGACGATCTCGTCGAGTCGTGCCTCCGCCGCGTCGTACAGCCGCAGCCGTGCCGCGCCGGCGGCGCGGGGGGGGACCTCGACGTTCGCCACCACGATGGCGCGCCCGAACAGGTTGTCGAGGATGACGACCGTGTCCGCGATCATCATCACGGCGTCGGGTACGGCCAGCGTGTCGGCGGGCGGATGCGGCAGGCGCTCCACGGTGCGCACCAGGTCGTAGCCGAGGTAGCCCACCGCGCCGCCCGTGAAGCGGGGCAGGCCAGGGACCGGGACCGCAGGCAGGGCGCGCATGCGCTGGGCCAGGTCGCCGATCGGGTCGTCCGTGTCGCCCACGACCTCCCACCCGCGCGCCTTGGTCCAGCGGTCGATCGTCCGGCGCCCCCCGCCCCCGCGGCAGCGCCACACCTCGCGCGGCTCGGTGCCCAGGAAGGTGTAGCGGGCCCAGCGCTCTCCCCCCACCAGCGATTCCAGCAGGAACGCGAACGGGGGCCGGGCGACCTTGACGAAGGCGGCCAGCGGCGTGTCGGCGTCGAGCACCACCTCGCGCAGCACGGGGACCATGCCACCGCGCTCGGCGCGCGCCAGGAAGTCGGCGCGGGCGTCGCTCATCGGGCGACGACTGGGGTAGAGGGGATATGCGACCCGTCGCCGCCGCGCTCGCCCTGGCCGGCCTCGCTCTGCCGGCCCGGCTCCACGCCCAGGCGTGGGGCTCGGACTCGGCGCTCGCGCTGGCGCGCCGCGCCGCGCTGCGTCGCAGCGGCGCCGCCGCCGACACCACCCTCCGCGACTACAAGGCCCAGGCTCACGGCTTCCTGTTCTTTCTGGGCGCCTTCGGCGAAGGCCTCGCCGACCCTCCGCGCCTCGTCAAGGCGGACCAATTGGAGCTGGAAGTGTACTGGAGGGCCCCGGCGAGCAGCAAGCAGCGTGTCGTCGGTTGGCGCGATCAGGCCCAACTCCCCACCGACATCAACTACCACCGCGACCACCTCGGCATCATCCAGAACAACTTCGGCGCCGCCATCCGGCTGGGCGAGGGGGACGAGGTGCGCGACGTGCCGCATCCGCTCTCGGCCGTCGGCCTGGACCTGTACGAATTCGCGCTCGGCGACACCACGATCATCGCCCTCCCCGAGCGGGAGGTCCGCGTGGTGGCGCTGCGCGTGCGGCCCAAGAGCTTCGACGTCGCGCGCATCGTGGGCATCCTCTATGTGGACGCGGCGTCGGCCGATCTCGTGAGGATGGCGTTCAACTTCACGCCCCGCTCGTACCTCGACAGCCAGCTCGAGGACGTGAGCATCGTGCTCGACAACGCCCTGTGGGAGCAGCGCTACTGGCTCCCCTATCGCCAGGAGATCGAGATCCGGCGCCGCGCCACCTGGCTCGACGTACCGGCGCGCGGCATCATCCGTGCGCGCTGGGAGATCGACGGCTACGTGTTCAATGTCGGACTGGCGCGGAGCTGGTTCGCCGGCGACGAGATCTCCTTCCTTCCCAAGGCGGAGCGCGACTCGTTTCCGTGGAGACAGCCGCTCGCCGCCGCTCTCGAGAGCGTGGCCGAGCCGGTGCGTCGCGACGACCTGGAGCGGGTCCGGGCCGAGGTCGAGCAGATCGCCGGACGCCGCGCCCTCTCCGGGCTCCGGGCCCACCGCCTCGGCGTGCGCTGTCTCTCGGATCTGGTGCACGCCAACCGGGTGGAGGGGCTCGCGGCGGGCGCTGGCATCGTGTTGCGCGGCGGGGGCGAGCGACGCGAGCTGCGGCTGCGCGCGAGCTACGGGTTCGCGGACCAGCGCGCCAAAGCCGCCGTGACCGCGGTGGAGCGCGCGGGTCGGCGGGCGGTCGAGGTGAGCGCGTACCGCGACGTGCGTGACGTGGGTGACTGGCCCGTGATCGCCCCGCTCCAGAATTCGTTCGCGGCCCAGGAATTCGGGCACGACTACGGCGACTACTACCTGGCACAGGGGGCTCGCCTGACGTACCGCCACGGCGTGGGTGTGCGCGGCGAGTGGCGCGCCGCGGCAGGGCGCGAGTCGTTCACTTCGCTCGCCGTCGCCGCCACCCCCGCGAACGGCAGCTTCCGGCCGAATCCGGCCGTCGGCGGGCCGGCGGTGGACCTGGTGCAGATCGCGTTCGAGCGCCGCAGCGAGGGGTTCGCGGTGCGGCGCGACTTGCACGTCGAAACCGTGCTCGAAGGCGGGCGCCAGGACGGTGGCGGCAGCTACCTCCGGCTCTCCGGTGCGGGCCACCTGCTGGTCCCCGTCGGCGCCACGCGCGTGCTCGTCCGGGCGCAGGGCGGCGGGGCGAGCGCGCGTCTCCCGGCGCGGCGCGCGTTCGTGCTCGGCGGCCGCGGCACCCTGCTGGGCGAGCCGTTCCGCGCCTGGGGCGGCCGGCGCATGGGCCTGGTGCACGTGGAGTGGCGCGTGCCGGTGCCGTTCCCGTCGCTCGGCGTGGGGCCCTACGCGCGCACGCCGGGCACCGTCACCCTCGCCCCGTACGTGGCCGTCGGCTGGGCCGAGTATCCGGTCGCGGGCACGCCGTGGATGCCCACCGCCGGCGCCCGCACCACGCTCGGGCTCGGGGTCGAATGGCTCGGCGTGTTCCGCTGCGAGGCCGGGTTCGGCACTGCGACGCACCGCGTGGGGGTCGCGTTCGACGTGTCGCGGGACTTCTGGGGGATACTGTGAAGCAGGTTGGGGAGGTTGCATCGCGCGCGGAGCAACCTCGACTAACCTCCCCAACCTCCCCGACCTCCACTAGCTTGTCTTGAATGGCCGACACGAACTTCCCTGATGAATGGCTGGTCCACTCCCTCGAGGGAGTGGTGACGCCGGAGCTTGTCGCCGAGCTGCGGGAGAAGGCCGCACCGCAGGCGACCCTGTGGGAGACGCTCGTCGCCCAGAAGGTCGCCAGCGACGAGCAGATCCTCACCGCGCTGTCCACCCGGTTCCGATTGAAACTCGCCGAGCTGGACAAGGCGGACCCGACCGCGAAGGAGCGGGTCCCCGAGCAGGTCGCCCGCCGCTATCACATCCTGCCGCTCCGCGCCACCGACTCCTACCTCGAGGTTGCCACCGCGAACCCGTTCGATCTGGACGCGGAGAAGGCGCTGGCGTTCGCCACGGCCCGGGAGATCCGCATGCTGCTGCTGGCGCCGTCCAAGATCGCCGAGCGGCTGGACGAGATGTACCGCCCTGAGAAGGCGGTGGACAAGCTGCTGGAAGGCATGGAGAGCTCGGCCGAGCTGGTACAGCTGCAGGACAGTCTGGCGCCGGACGAGATCACGATCGCCGCGTCCGAGGCCGAGGCGAGCCAGCGCCCGGTGGTCCGGCTGGTCGATCTGATCATCTCGGAGGGGATCCTCGCGCGCTCGAGCGACATCCACATCGAGCCGGAAGAGGGCGGGGTGGCGGTGCGCTATCGCATCGACGGAGTGCTGCGCCAGGTGATGAAGATTCCGCGCCAGGCGGGGTTGCCGCTGATCTCGCGCATCAAGATCATGTCGTCGCTCGACATCGCCGACCGGCTGCGGCCGCAGGACGGCCGGGCGCGCGTGGCGGTGAACGGCCAGCCGATCGACCTGCGCGTGTCGACGCTGCCGGCGGCGCTGGGCGAGAAAGTCGTGATCCGCATTCTCGACTCGCGCGCGACGGTGAAGTCGCTGGACTCCCTGGGCCTGAATCCGGGCGAGGCCGATGGGATCACCCGGCTGCTCGAGAACCACGAGGGGATCATCCTCGTCACCGGCCCGACCGGCTCGGGCAAGACCACGACCCTGTACTCCTGCATCAACCAGATCAAGAGCGAGGGCGTTAACATCGTCACGGTCGAGGACCCGGTGGAGTACCGGATGCAGGGCATCGTGCAGGTGCAGGTGCAGGAGAAGGCCGGGCTGACGTTCGCGTCGGCGCTGCGCTCGATTCTGCGCCAGGACCCGAACGTGGTGCTGATCGGCGAGATCCGGGATCGCGAAACGGCGCAGATCGCGGTGCAGGCGTCGCTCACCGGCCACCTCGTGCTCTCCACGCTGCACACCAACGACGCGGCGAATGCCGTCACCCGGCTCGTGGACATCGGCGTGGAAGCCTACAAGATCGCCGCGGCGCTGCGCGGCGTGATGGCGCAGCGGCTGATGCGCAAGCTGTGCCCGACCTGCAAGCAAGTCTGGATGGAGACGCCGCCCGAGCGCCTCCTCAGGTGGGTTCCGAAGGGCACCCCGCTGTATCGTGCCGCCGGGTGTCCGGACTGTGCCATGACCGGATACCGTGGCCGCTTTTCGATCGTCGAGGTACTGACGGTATCGGCCGAAGTGGAGCGCCGTATCGCGGCGGGAGAGACGGCGGACCACATCGCGGGCGCCGCTCGGCGCGGGGGAATGAAGGGGCTGTGGGAGTCCGGGCTCGAGCACGTGCTGCGGGGCGAGTCCACGCTCGACGAGCTGACGCGGGTGGTGGACATCCCGCACGAAGAGGATCGACCGCCGGAGGCCACCGCCCCGCCCGGGCCGCGCCGCTCGGGATCGGGGCGGCCGCAGCCCTTCGCCGCGCCGCACGCCGGCGCCGCGCTTGCAGCCGAGCCCGCCCCCCCGCCCGAATCGCTGGTCGAGCACTTCGAGCTGCTCGAGGAGCCTGCGCCCCCGCAGCGCTCCGGCCCGCACGGCCTCCCCGCCGTCAAAGTCCTGCTGGTCGACGACGAGGACAGCCTGCGCAAGGTGATGCGCGATCTGCTGGAGCGCGACGGCTACGATGTGACCGAGGCGCGCGACGGCGTGCAGGCCCTCGACCAGATCGACCGGGTCGGGCCCGATATCATCGTGCTGGACCTGAATCTCCCCGGGCTGGACGGGTACGGCGTGCTGTCGCACCTGCGCTCGCGCCCGGCGACGGCGTCGATCCCGGTCATCGTGCTCACCGCGAAGGGCGACGAGGACAACGAGGTCCGCGTGTTCGAGCTGGGGGCGGACGACTTCCTCACGAAGCCGTTCCGCGCGCGGGCACTGTCGGCCCGGCTCGAGGCGGTGCTCGGCCGGCGTCGCTAGCCGCGAGTGAACTCGCGACTCGGCACCTGCCCGTAAACGGGCACAGAGACGTTCTCAATGACAGAATTGCGGGTTGCCTTCGTCGACGCCTACGTCCTCCGCATCGGGACAGCTGGCCTCGAGGTGCTGGCGCTGCGCCGCGCTTCTGGAGGTCGGTCGCCCGGCTCGTGGGAGACGGTGCACGGGCACATCTCGCCGGGCGAGACGCCGGTGCAGGCGGCGTTGCGCGAAGTGCGCGAGGAGACGGGACTCGACCCCGCGCGACTGTACAATGTGTCGCGCGTGGAGGCGTTTTACCGTCACCGGACCGACGAGATCGCACTGATTCCCGTGTTCGCCGCCGTCGTGGACGGCGCCGCCGAGCCGAGCGCGTCCCCCGAGCACGACCGCGTGGAGTGGCTGGCGCCGGCGGCCGCCGCCGCGCGCTTCGCCTGGCCGCGCGAGCGCAGAGCACTGGACGACGTTTTGTCAATCCTCGGGTCCGGGGACGCAGGCTTGCTGGAAGACGTGCTGCGGATATGCTAGAGGCGGGATCGAGTGGACCGACTGGAGACCTGGACAAGCGCCGACGGCATGTGAACCCGTTCTATCACCGCATCTATCGCGTGGTACGCCACATCCCCAAGGGCCGCGTCGCCACGTACGGCCTCGTGGCCCGGCTGGCCGGCCGGCCCGGCGCCGCGCGCACCGTCGGCTGGGCCCTCTCGGCGCTGCCCGAGGACGCGGATGTCCCGTGGTGGCGGGTGCTCAACGCGGCCGGGCGCATCTCGCTCCGGGGAGCCCATGAGGCCAGCGTGCTGCAGCGCGCGTTGCTGTTGCGCGAAGGCGTGAAGTTCGCCCCGGGTGGGGCGGTGAACCTCGCCTTGTTCGGGTGGCCCGCCGAGGCCTACGACAGCGCGCCTGCGGCCCCCGCCGCCCACACGCGCGCCGCCTCGTCCCGCAGATCGCGCAGGTTGAAAGGCTTGCGGACGTAACGCAAGCCGAGCCGGGTCAGCGCGTCATCCGATCCGGGCCGCACGTCCCCCGTCGCCACCAGCACGCGGTTCTTGAGGGCCGGATGCGTTTCAACCAGTTGCGTCACGAACAGGTGATCGCGCGCCCGCGCCTGCGCGTCGGCGAGGATCAAGTCGTACGTGCGGGCGCCGGCGAGGTCGAGGGCGTGCTGGGCGTTGCGCGCCACGTCGACCGTGTGTCCTTCCCGGCCGAACAGCGCTTTCACCATGCGGCGCACCGCCGGATCGTCGTCGACGAGCAGGATCGCCCGCTTGGCGGCCGGCGGCGCGGGCGCCGCCTCGGGAAGCGGGGTCGCGCGCAGCGCCGCGTCGGCCGGCGCCGCGGGCAGGTCCACCAGAAACGCCGCGCCGCCTTCCGGCGGCCGCTCCACGCCGACCCGCCCGCCGTGGGCTTCGACGATCGAATACGTGATGGAGAGCCCGAGCCCCGTCCCCTGGCCCGGCTCCTTGGTCGTGAAGAACGGGGTGAAGAGATGCGGCAGCACGTCGTCCGGGATCCCTATCCCTGAGTCCGCGACTTTCATCCGGACGCGATCGTCGAACCAGGTAGCGAGCCGGATCACGCGCGGCCGCTCCGGCGGATTCTCCGCGACGGCCTGGGCCGCGTTGTTCAGCAGGTTCAAGAGCACCTGCTGCAGCGCGTGACGGTCGCCCAGCACCGGCGGGAGCGTCCCCAGGTCTTTCTCGACCGCGATGTCCTTGAGCG
>Ga0209805_1000013_pt1 | contig 94401 bp, 89 predicted proteins | sample GraSoiAngelo_148_FD_185905 | JGI IMG/M metagenome (GOLD analysis project Ga0209805, IMG submission 185905) | Grasslands soil microbial communities from the Angelo Coastal Reserve, California, USA - 14_1009_09_20cm (SPAdes) (version 2) | ecosystem: Environmental > Terrestrial > Soil > Grasslands ...
CGAGAGGACCGGGTTGAACGGCCCGCTAGTGTACCGGTTGTCACGCCAGTGGCAGCGCCGGGTAGCCATGGCCGGTTTGGATAAGCGCTGAAAGCATCTAAGTGCGAAGCCAACTCCAAGATAAGGTTTCCCACCGGGTTAACCGGGTAAGGGCCCTGGTAGACAACCAGGTTGATAGGCCGGAGGTGTAAGAGGAGCAATCCTTTGAGCTGACCGGTACTAATAGCCCGAGGGCTTGTTCACCTATAACTCACTCTTCAGCTCACTGAAGGTGAGGTCACAACGAACAGAAAATTGGATCCAGCGCGAAGACGCAAACTGGAGAATCTCATAGACCTAATTCGGTTGTTTCAATGACAGCTGAGATACATCGCCCTGGGGACAGACGAGACGGCGAACGAATTGCCGACCGCCACTGGTCGGCGCGCGCCCTCGAACTTGCCCTCAGTGCGGACTTCCGCACCAGCCCCAATCCGATGGTTGGCGCTGTGGTGCTCGACCGAGAAGGCCACATCGCAGGCGAGGGGTATCACAAGGGACCTGGCCAGCCCCACGCGGAGCAAGAAGCCCTCGCCCAGGCTGGAGAAAGCGCCAAGGGCGGCACCCTATACATCAACCTGGAACCCTGCACCCACGCGCATCGGACGCCCAACTGTGCCGACGCGGTGATCGAGTCAGGCATCTACAGGACGGTCATCTCGATGACTGATCCTGATGAGCGAGTCCGCGGCGCGGGTGTCAAGGCGCTTGAATCTGCGCGCGTTAGGGTCGACGTGGGCATGCACGAAGATCGGGCCATGCGACTGAACGAGTTTTACGTCAAGCACCGCCTGACCGGGCGTCCCTTTGTCACAGCCAAGTTCGCGATGAGCCTCGACGGCAAGATCGCGACGCGGACCGGGGAGTCGCGCTGGATCAGCGGCGAAGAATCGCGGCTGCACGCCCACCGCCTCCGTCACCAGCACGACGCGGTCCTCGTCGGCATCAACACCGTGATCACCGACAACCCCGAGCTCACCACCCGCCTCGACGGGGAAGGCGTCCGCCAACCCCTTCGCATCGTGGTCGACTCGCAGCTTCGGATCCGGCAATCCGCGCGCGTTGTCGGCCCAAATACTGTGATCGCAACCACACGCGGCGGCCGCGTCGGGTTGGCCGAGATCGTCAAGCTGCCGGCGACGGGGGACGGCCGGGTGTCCCTTCCGGACCTTATGGATGAGCTCGGCCGGCGCAACGTGATCAGCGTCCTCGTCGAAGGCGGGGCGGAGATTCATGCTGCGATGCTCAGCGAACAATTGGTGGACAAGGTCTTCGCTTACGTCGGGCCGAAGCTGATCGGCGGGCGCGAGGCGCCTGGCCCGCTCGGAGGCAAAGGTGTCGAGCGCCTGGCCGAGGCGACGGGCCTTCATGACCTCGACGTCACACGCCTCGGCGACGATTTCCTGATCAGCGGATACGTGAATGTTCACCGGGATCGTTAGCGCCGTCGGCACGGTGGCGAGCAAAGGCCGCAACCGGCTGACGGTCGAGCATTCGGCAACCGCCCGCCGCCTCAGGGTCGGGGCCAGCGTCGCGGTCAATGGATGCTGCCTGACCGTCGTGAAGAAGACCGGACCCAGGTTCTCGATGGATGTCGTCCCCGAGACCCTCAGGCGAACCAACCTCGGCGCCCTCAAGCGGGGCTCGAGGGTCAACCTGGAGCTTCCGGTCACCGCCGCGGCCTTGCTCGACGGCCACATCGTCCAGGGCCACATTGACGCAACCGGCAGGGTGAAGCGGGTGACCTACGTCAAGTCCGGTCGCGAGCTGGACGTCCTTTTGCCCGCAACGATTCGGCGGTTTGTCGCCGAAAAAGGCTCCATCGCCGTCGACGGAATGAGCCTCACCGTCGCTGCGGTCGACCAGACGTCGTTCTCCGTGGCGCTCATCCCGCGCACGCTCGCGGTGACCATCGCCGGCGAGTACGAACCCGGCTCGGTCGTCAACATCGAGGCTGACGTCGTCGCGAGGTACGTGGCCAGAAACCTGCGCCGGTAGACTTCGTCGAGCATGAGCCTGGCCACGGTTCCGGAGGCGGTTTGCGACTTCAAAGCCGGCAAGTTCGTCATCGTCGTCGACGACGAAGACCGGGAGAACGAGGGCGACCTCGTCGTCGCGGCGCAGCTCGTGACGCCAGATCACGTCAGCTTCATGACGCACCACGGCTCAGGCCTGGTGTGCCTGCCGGTCGTTGCGAAAAGACTCGACGAGCTCGGCATCGCACCGATGGTCGAGCGGAACACGAGCCGCCTCGGCACCGCCTTCAGCGTCAGCATCGACGCGCGCGACACGACCACGACCGGAGCAAGCGCGCATGACCGCGCCGCGACCATCCGCAAGGTCGTCGACCCGGACGCAAGGCCGAGCGACTTTTCGATGCCCGGTCATACGTTCCCTCTGCGTGCGGCAGAGGGCGGGGTGTTGACGAGAGCCGGGCAGACGGAAGCCGCTGTCGACCTGGCCACGCTCGCCGGACTCTATCCAGCCGGCGTGATCACCGAGCTGATGAAATCCGACGGAACCATGGCCCGCATGAAAGACATCGAAGTCTTCGCCCAAGAGCATGCGATCAAGGTCATCACGGTCGAGCAGCTCATCGCGTATCGCCGCCGCAACGAGAAGCTCGTTGCGAAGCGAGTCGAGGCCGTCATCCCGATCGGCGATAAAGACCCGAAGGACTGGAAGCTCTACGCCTACGAGGACGTCCTGCGACATGAGAACCATCTCGCGATTGTCCTCGGCCATATAGATCCGTCAAAACCCATCCTGTTAAGAGCCCACTCGGAATGCCTGACCGGCGACATATTCGGCAGCCTTCGGTGCGACTGCGGCGCGCAGCTGCACGCCGCGATGGAGACGATCGCCGCGGAAGGAGTCGGCGTGATCCTCTACATCAGGCACCAGGAGGGAAGAGGCATCGGCCTGCTGGACAAGCTGCACGCGTACAACCTCCAGGACGAGGGTATGGACACAGTCGAGGCCAACGAGGCGCTGGGCCATCCGCCCGACAAACGCGACTACGGCATCGGCAGCCAGATCCTGTACGACCTCGGTGTGCGCAAGATCCGCCTCCTCACCAATAATCCCAAGAAGATCTACGGGCTCGAGGGCTTCGGCCTCGAGGTCGTGCAACGCGTGCCGATCCAGATCGAGTCAAACCCTCACAACGAGCGCTACCTGAAGACGAAAAAAGACAAGCTCGGCCACCTGCTGTAACCAGATCGATGGGGGAGAAGGGCGAAAAGCCGGACCTCGACGGGCGCGAGCTGCGCATCGCCATCGTCGTCGCCCGGTACAACGAAGACGTCACCAGACGCCTGCTCCGCGGCGCGCAGGATGCGCTGCAGCAGCACGGGGTCGAGGAGCCGGACGTCTACTGGGTGCCCGGTTCGCTCGAGCTGCCTGTCACGGCGCTCGCGCTGGCTGAGAAGGGCGGCCACGACGCAATCGTTTGCCTGGGCTCAGTGATCAGGGGCGAGACCTTCCATTTCGAGGTCGTTGCGATGCAAGCCGCATCGGGTCTCATGCAGGCCATGCTCGACACGGGCGTCCCCATCGCGTTCGGAGTCCTCACCACCGACGACCGCGATCAGGCGCTTGCGCGCTCGGGCCCGAAGAACAACAAGGGCGCTGAGGCCGCCGAGGCCGCCATCGAGATGGCAAACCTGTTGGGAGACATCCAGGGCTAAGCCCGGCTAGGCGACCACCGAAACCGCCACGACCTTCTGACCGGCCGGAACGACCACGAAACCGTCGGTCGCCGCCGGCGTGCTGAAGTGCTCGGCGACGCCGACACCGGTCGAGAACAGCACCTGGCCGCTGCCGGGATCGAGCGCGTACAGAGTCCCCGATGAAGGTTCGACGGCCCAGACCGCGCCCGCCGAAACGATGGGTGAGCCCAGCTGCGGACGCCCGGCCCGCCAGGCGACCGAAATCGACGTGGGCGTGACGGACAGCGCGTAAAGTCCGTCCGCGCACGGCACGAACACCGTGGATTCCCGCCACGCCGTTCCGCCCCACGCGCCCGAGCACACGCGGCGGCTCGCGAGCTGACCGCCGATCCCGCCCAGCGCGCCGGCCGCAAGCAAGTACGCCACACCCTCCTTGCCGATCACCACAACTCGCCCCATCGCAGGAAGCAGCGCAGCTCCCGTCGAGCCCAAGTCTGTGTCGCCGGCGTTGAGCGCGGCCCAGTTGGACGGGGCGAAGTACGACTTCACCGTCTGCAGGTCCGGCGTCAGCTGGAGCACGGAGTCGCTGTAGCCGAAACCCGAGCCGAACGAGTTGCCGGTCACGACGTAGAGGCTGCCGTCAGGCGCGAACGTCGCGCCCTGTGGAGCCCAGATGCTCCCTCCCCGCGCCGAGGGCACCTTGTACGCGCGGCCCTGCCCGCCGCCAAGCGGCAGCGCCACGACGTAGCCGTTGTACGCGCCGCAGTCGCCGAACAGCCCGCCCAGCGGCACATACACGTTCCCCGAACCGATCGACAGACCGCCACGCTGCTGCTGCACCATGGGATTCGAGCCGGACGGGTCGATGTCCTGCTGCCACAACACCGATCCGTCGACCGGGCTCAATGCGTACAGCAAGTGGTGGTACCCGCGCAGAAACGCGACGACGTAGAGCCGTCCCGTCGTCGGGTCGATCGCCGGCGTGCCCGTTATTCCAGTGACGGGGCTGATGTTTCCGCAGGGCAGCGACCGTGCGTCCACCGGCTCGCCGAGGTGCTTGGTCCAGATCACCTGCCCGGTGAAGATGTCGAGCGAGTAAAGCGTGTTGTTCTCGGTCGCGACGATAACGTGGCCGGACACGATGAGGGGCGACGCGTAGACGGCGCCGTCCACGTTTGCATTCCAGGCGACGTGCGGCGCGTTGAGCGCGGGCTCCGCCGGTCCGACCCCTGACCGCCCCGCGTCGCGGTGGTACTCCGTCCACTCGGCCGAGATCGGCGGAGACGGCGTCGGCGTGGCGGTTCGAGGCTGAGAAGCGACCCTCGAACTTGAGCCGAAGCTGCAGGCGCCTACGACGAGACACAGGACGAGGAGGAGGCTCGACTTTCGGATCAAAGTCCCCAGGCGAACTTGCGCACGGGGTTCAATCGCGCCCTCTCCGGCGCGATCAGGTCGACCCGACCCTGGATCGCCACGCCGCGTCTCGGCCCCATCGCGTCCACCACCATCGCCGCCCGCGGCTCGGCGGAGATGTTGCGGAGCTTCACACCGTCGACGTCGAAGTCCAGCGATCCATCGTCGTTCATCGTGTACATCACCGGCACGACGTGCGGCCACCCCGAAGCGCCGACCGTGGCGAATCTCCCGATCCTTTGCGAGCGCAGGAATTCCAGCTCGGCGGCGGTGAACACGAATCTCATCCTAGACTCAACGGTTTACATGGCCACGACCACGATGAGCACTCTCGGCGGCTACTCGATCACGCGCCGCCAACCGCTGCAGCGAATCGAAGGTGCTTACGTCGAGCTGCTGCACACGCGCACAGGCGCGCGGCACATTCATATCGACTGCCCAGACGACAACAACGGCTTCGCCGTCTTTTTTCCAACTCCTCCCGGCGACTCCACGGGGGTTGCCCACATCCTGGAGCACGTCGTTCTCGCAGGGTCACAGCGCTTCCCGGTCCGCGATCCGTTTTTCAGCATGACCCGCCGGTCACTTGCGACATTCATGAACGCGCTGACCGGCTCCGACTGGACGATGTATCTGTTCAGCACCCGGAACGCCAAAGACTTCAAGAACCTTCTCGACGTCTACCTCGACGCGACATTCTTCCCGCGCCTCTCTGAGGACTCGTTCAAGCAAGAAGGCATCCGTTTTGAGTTCGAGGATCCGGCGGACCCGAAGAGCGGCCTCCGCTACAAGGGCGTGGTGTTCAACGAGATGAAGGGCGCGCTGGCAACGCCGGGCGCCGCGATGGACCGGGCCCTCGGCAGGGCGCTGTTCCCTGGTCTGCCTTACGAGCACATCTCCGGTGGCGATCCCCAGGAGATCCCAAACCTCACATGGGAGCAGCTGCGTGCGTTCCACTCTCGGCACTACCACCCAAGCAACGCCCACTTCTACACGTACGGCAGCCAGTCTCTGGAGGCGACCCTCGATGCGATCGAGCGCAACGCCCTCTCGCGATTCGAGCGGATCCAGGCCGCTGACGCCATCCCCGATGTGAAGCGCCTCAAGGCACCGACCGCCGCTGTCGAGCCTTATCCCGCCGCGTCCGGCGACGACAACTCACGCAAGGCGGAGGCCCTGACCGCGTGGGTCACGGTGCCCAGCGCGGATTCCTTCCGCAACCTCGCGATGAAAGTACTTTCCGAGGTTCTTCTCTCCAACGCCGGCTCGCCCCTGCGCAAGGCGCTAATCGCCTCAGGCCTCGGCAGCGCCCTGGCCGACGGCAGCGGGTTCCACGACGATTACAAGGAGGCGGTGTTCGGCGCGGGCCTGAAAGGCGTCGCGGCTGAAGACGCCGAGAAGGTTCAGCGGGTCGTGCTGGAAACCCTCGAGCGGCTGGCCGATGAAGGTCTCGACTCCTCACAGGTCGACGCCGCGGTCCACCACCTGGAATTCGAGAAGCGCGAACGCAGCAACGCCGGTTTCCCGTACGCGCTGCGCATGCTGTTCTCGTCGATGTCCGCCTATCTCTACAGAGGGGATCCGCTCACGGCGCTGGAATTCGACGCGGATCTCGAGCACCTGAACAGGGCGCGTGTCGAAGGGAGGTTCTTCGAGAACCTCATCCGCGCCGAGCTGCTCGACAACCAGCACCGCGCGCTGCTGACAGTCGTGCCCGACACCGAGCTGGAGGAGCGGCAGCGCCAAACCGAGCTCGACCGCCTGGCCGCGATCGAGTCAAAACTCTCCGCTGAGGACAAACAGCGGATCGTTGCGGACGCGCTCAGGCTCAAGGCCGACCAGGAGGCGAAGCAGAACCTCGAAGCGCTCCCGACGCTCGAGCTCACCGACATACCGATGGCTTTCGAGGACGTACCGAGCCGCGACGTCGAGGTTCGGCGCGCGACCGTGGAGTTCTACCCACAGCCGACCAACGGCATCACGTACCTCGACCTCCGCTCCGACTTCGCCGCCCTCTCAGCCGAGGAGAAGGACCTTCTCCCCCTGTTCAGCCGCGTTCTGACGCAGAGCGGAGCGGCGGGGCAGGACTACGTGCAGATCGCCGCGCGCATCGCCTCGCATACCGGGGGCGTCGGCGCCGCCGCCCAGGTGCAGTCGCTTGCCGCACGCGACGACTACCTCCAATCCTTCGTCGTGTCCGGACGCGCGCTCGATCGCAACGCCCAGCCGTTCATCGAGCTGCTGACCGACCTCGTGGCGCGTCTGGAGATCGAACCAAAACGCTTGAAGGAGGTCATCGCCGAGATCAGCACGCGCCTCGAGAGCTCGCTCGCCGGCCTGGGCTTTCAGTTCGCCCTGCTGCGCGCTCACTCCAAGCTCAGCTCAGAGGGCGCGATCAACGACAGGCTGCAGGGCATCGGCATGCTCCACACGATGCGGAAGCTGGCCAGGCTCGGCGAAAAGGACCTCGGCGATGTGATCGCGCGCCTCGACCTGATCCGAACCAAGCTGTTCCGAAGCGACGCGCTCCGGATCATCGTCACGTGCGAGGAGGGCATGATCCAGCCGCTGGAGGACCTGCTGACCGGGCTGGTCGGCGCCCTTCCACCGGGCGCCACTCACGCCGAGCCCTTCAAGCCGCCACCGCTCGAGGTGGCGCCGGAGGCGCGGACCGCCCCGGTGCCAGTCGCGTTCAACGTCCGCATCTTCAAGACGGTCCGCTACAACCACCCGGACTCGCCGGCACTCCTCGTGCTCGCCAACTACCTGCGCGACACTTTCCTTCATCGCGAGCTGCGTGAGAAGGGAGGCGCGTACGGCGGCTACGCGCAGGCGGGGGTCGCGAGCGGCACGTTCTACTTCGGGTCGTACCGCGATCCGAACATCGCCCGTACCTACGACGTCTTCGACCAGGCGGTGGAGTGGGTGACGGAAGGCGAGATCGACGGCGAAAACCTCAAAGAGGCGGTCCTCGGCGCTTGCGGCGATGTCGACCCCCTCGAGTCGCCTGACATCAAAGGCCGCCGCGAGGCGACCAACCGCTCCACGGGCTTCACCCGCGACGCGCGGGAGAGCTTCAAGCATCGATTGCTGCAGGTGACGGCCGAAGACCTGCGCCGGGTCGCGCGCTCGTATCTCACCCTCGCCCCCGCGGCTCAGACGACCGTGGCCGGGCCTGACCTCGTCGACGAGGCCCGTAAGGAGCGGCCTGGGCTCTTCGAGGTCGTCGCCCCGGTCTGACCGACCCCTCTACACTGGGCGCGCTATGAACCGGTTCTGGCGTCACGAGCTTTTCTGGCCGGCTGTGCTGATCCTGGTGGGCGTTTATTTTCTTCTGCACAACCTCGGAGTCCTCTGGTGGCTTCGCGGGGACATCTTCTGGCCGCTCGTGCTGATCGCTCTCGGCATCTTTTTCATCGTCCGGCGCGGTAGACCCTGAGCAACCGCTACCGCGGCCTCTTCTGGCCGGCGGTCCTCATCCTGGTCGGGGTCGTCGCGCTGCTGGTCAACACCGGACAGATTTCGATCGACCGCCTCCTGCAGCTGGCCGACCTGTGGCCGGTGATCCTGATCGTGATCGGTCTCGAGCTGGTCATTCGCCGCTCGATGAAGGGCCCGACGGGCGATATCGCAGCGGCGCTCGTGGTTCTGCTCGCCGTCGTGGGCGCGGCCGCGTACGTCGCCATAGCACCGAACCCGTCGGCCACCCAGACGTTCGAGGCTTCGAATGACATCGGGAGCATCACCGAGGCGCGGGCGGAGATCGACGTTGGCGCAGCGACCATTGCGATCTCTAGCGGCGGCGACCTCGGCTCCAAGCTCTATCACGCGCGCATCGACTACTCGGGGACGAAGCCGGAGGTGCGACTGGACTCGAGCGGCAAGCTCACGATCAGCCAGCCGAGCGGCAACTTCGTGTTTGAACCGAGCCGCCGCATCCGGGTCGACCTCGCGCTCAATCCGACAGTCGGTTGGACCCTGACCGTCAACAGCGGAGCGATCTCCAGCACCATCGATGCTGTTCACCTACACGTCGCAGGCGTGAACTTCAACACCGGCGCCGCAAGCGCTGACATAACGCTCGGCCCACCCTCCGGCATTGTGCCCGTGACCTTCAGCGGCGGCGCCCTGACCGTCCACGTCCATCGCCCCGGCGGTACAGCTGTCCGGGCCGAGGTCTCGGGCGGCGCGGTGAGTCTGAACGGCGATGGCCGCGACATGCACGCGATCGGACAGCTCAACTACGAGTCGTCGGGCTTCAGCAGCGCCGCCGATGGGTACCGCGTCAAGCTCGATGGCGGGTCCTGCACGCTGACCCTGGACACGACCGTCGCCTCAGGTTAGGCGCGCGTCCAGGGCGTCGACCCGGGCTCGGTAGATCGCCTCGGTGGCCGGCGCGACAGCGGCGCGCAACCCTCGAGCGGCCACAAGGAGCATCGACTCGACCTCTCCGTCCAGGGCGCGCGCCGCCCGCAGCACATGGACGAGGGCGGCCGCCCGCTCCGCGCCCGCGAGGATGGCGTCCTGGTCCGCCGGAAGCCGGGCCAGATCGCTGGCTTCCCGCTCGAGCCGCCGGGCGAGAGCGGTGTTCTCCTCACCGCCGCGCTCCAGGCACCGAGCCGCTCCAGCGACCGCGGCCCCGCTCGCAAGCCGGCCTTCCAGGATGCGGCCGTCCGCGGCGGGCGTGGCCGCGATCGCCGGGCACAACCCGACGATCTGCTCGGCGCCCATCGCGACGCCGCGTCGCTTGAGCTCGTCGATCACGTCGGCGGGCGATGTCTCGTCGATGCGGAACAGGTTCATGGACAGCTGAACTCGAGATCCAGGCAGCTCGAATGCGAGCGCTTGCACGCCCCGCAAGCCGGCGCCGGATTCGCGGATCGAGCGCGCGAGCGCTCGGGCGGCGACGAGGTCGATGTCGAAAAGCATCACGTTGAAGGCGACGAGCGTTTGCCGTGCGCCGACGCAGACGGCGCCCGCGGTGGGGTGGAGGTCTGGCCCGCCGACGTCCGGCCTGGCTCGCCCCGCCCTGATATCGGCCAGGGAGCGGCCTTCGCCATGGCCGTAGAAGTACACGGGAACCTTGAGTTTGTCCCACACGTCCTGCCCCGTCTCGTGCGCGAGCTCCCGAGCAGTGTCGAGCGAGCCGTCGCCCAGCGGGACGATCGGGACGACGTCAGCCGCGCCGACCCGGGGATGCACGCCGCTGTGCTCGCGCAGATCGATTCCCTCGATTGCCGCGCCGATCGCGCCGAGCAGGCCGGCGATCACAGCGGTCCGTGTCCCTGCAAGCGAGATGACGGCGCGGTTGTGGTCGGGATCGGGGTCAACGTCGAGCACGTGCGCATTGCGCGCGGCGGCGGCGATGGCGTTGATCACATCGGCGCGGCGGCCTTCAGAAAAGTTCGGCACCGACTCGAAAAGCTCGTCTGCTCGCACTCGAGTTGTTAGCGTAAGTGGCCGTGTCGGGACAGGTCGCGCTTGTGTACGGCGACGCGCTCATGAAGCACCACCTGTCCGACGAGCACCCGCTGCAGCCGATTCGCGTCAAGCTCGCCGTCGACCTGATCCAATCGACGGGCCTGATCGAGCACGCCCACCTGCTTCCCCCGCGCGCCGCCACCGTCGACGAGCTCGCCCTCGTCCACTCGCGCGAGTACATCGACCTCGTCCGCAAGCTCAGCGATCCGGCCCAGCGAAGACACCTGTCGCCGGAGGACGTCGACGCAGCCGGGTTTGCCTCGGCCGACAACCCGATCTCCGAGGAGCTCCACGAGGGCACCTCCCTTGTGGTCGGCGCGTCCATCGTCGCGGCGGAGACGATCGCAGGCGGCGGCGCCCTCCACGCGTTCAGCCCTTCCGGCGGGCTGCACCACGCACACCGCGACCGAGCGTCCGGCTTCTGCACCTACAACGATGCCGCGGTGGCGTGCCAGTGGCTGAAAGATCAGGGATACCGCGTCGCATACGTCGACGTCGACGTGCATCACGGGGATGGGGTGGAGGGAATCTTCCAGAGCGATCCCGATGTCCTGACCATCAGCCTCCACGAGAGCGGGCACTGGCTGTTTCCCGGAACGGGCTTTCCGCAGGACGCCGGCGTCGGGCCGGGCCAAGGGTCGGTCGCCAACCTCCCCTTCGTCCCATACACGTGGGACGAGCCGTGGCTCTTCGCCTTCGAGAAGGTCGTGCCCGCGCTGCTCCGCCGTTTCAAGCCGACGGTCCTCGTCACGCAGGACGGCTGCGACACGCACTACCTCGACCCGCTTGCGCACCTGGTCGACACAACTCGCATCTGGCCGCGGGTTGGGGCCGTGTTCCACGAGCTCGCGCATGAGCTGTGCGAAGGGCGGTGGCTTGCGCTCGGCGGCGGAGGCTACGCGATCTACGAGGTCGTGCCTCGGGCGTGGACGCTGCTTTTTGCTGAGATGGTCGAACGGCGCGAGCTGGCTGAGGACGTCAACGATCCGTCCGAGGTGGTGCCGGGCGAGGAGGCCCAGGAGCGAGTGTGGCTTGCGCTGCGGAGAGACCTTCGCCGCCTCGGCGAGGTCCACGGGTTGGACCTGGCCTAGACCGAGTACGTCCTCAGGCAGCGCGTGCAGACGCGGGCGCGCACGGTCTTGCCGCCGATCTTGACCCGTCCCATCTGGAGGTTGGGCAGGAACCTCCGGTTGACCCGGTTCTTCGCGTGGCTGACGTGATGTCCGTACTGCGGCGACTTGCCGCAAATCGCGCACTCTTTGGCCATGGAATACCTTTCGCCTGGGGATTTCGGAGGCGCGCAACAGCGCAGGATCGCTTGCGCGCGGACACGAATTGTACCATGAGCTTTCTCATGGCCTCGAAGACGACGACGGCGCTCACCCAGTCCCGGCAGTGGGGCCGCATCGAGGTCTTCCCGTCCGCTGTCGCGGCCATCGCGGGCCACGCCGCCATGCGGTGCTATGGCATCAGCGGCACGGCCGGGCGAGGCTTGCGCGACGGCTTCGCGGAGCTGCTCCGGCGGGAGAACGTCGACAAGGGCGTGGACGTCGTTCAGTCCGACGAGGGCCTTGTGATCGATGTGTACGTCATCGTCCAGTACGGCATCCGGATCTCCGAAGTGGCGCACAACCTGCAGGAGACGGTGAAGTTCGAGGTGGAGCGGTCGGTCAACGTGCACGTGCTCAAGGTCAACGTCAACGTGCAGGGCGTTCGCGAAGAGCGAAGCTGAGTGGTGGCCCCGGCGAAGGCGACAGGCGTGGACGGGCAGCTTTTCAAGCGAGCCCTGCTCGGCAGCCTCAGCTGGCTTGCGGCCAATCACGAAGAGGTGAACCGGCTCAACGTCTTCCCGGTGCCTGACGGGGACACGGGGACGAACATGCTGCTCACCCTCCAGTCGGCCGTCGAGGACGTGAAGGAATCGAACGCCGCCGAGGTCAGCAAGATCGCGAAGCTCGCTTCGCACGGCAGCCTGATGGGGGCGCGCGGCAACTCCGGGGTCATACTTTCCCAGATCTTTCGCGGCTTCGCTCGCGCTGTCGAAGGCAAGAGCGCGCTCACGCCTGCCGAGCTGGCCGCGGCGTTCGAAGAAGCGGCGAACGCGGCGTATCGCGCTGTGAACAAGCCGACCGAGGGGACGATCCTCACGGTCGCGCGTGAGGCAGGCCGCGCGGCGGCGACCGCGGCGAGCACCCCCGACGCAAACGTCCCCCGCGTGATCGCCGCTGCGGCGGCGGGCGCGCGATCGGCGGTCCTGAAGACGCCGAGCCAGCTGCAGATTCTGCGTGACGCAGGCGTCGTCGACGCCGGCGGCTTCGGTCTCCAGCTCATCCTCGAGGGCATGCTCAAGTCGGTCGAGGAATCGGAGCCGGCCCTGGCGGCAATGGCCGAGACGAAGCGGCCGGTCTCTCCCGCATCGCAGGTCTCGCTCGACCTGCCCGAAGGCGGCTGGGGGTACTGCACCGAGTTTCTGATCGAAGGCAACGGCCTTGACACCGACCTCATCCGCGGCCAGATCGAGTCGCTGGGCAACTCGGTTCTCGTCGTCGGCGAGCCGGAGCTCGTGAAGGTGCACGTGCACACCGATGACCCGACCGGCGTGATCAACCTGGCCGGTGGCTACGGCAAGATCCTGAAGCTGAACGTCGGGGACATGTCGACCCAGCACCGGCGCATCCTCGAGAGCGAAGGCGCCGCGGGCAAGTCCCGACCTCCGCGGCCGAATGGCGCGGGACTTGCCGCGGTGGTTGCCGGTCGCGGCCTGGTCGAAATCTTCCGCGGCCTTGGGGTCGACGCGATCATCGAGGGCGGCCAGACGATGAACCCCAGCACGCAGGACATGCTCACGGCGATCGAATCCGTCCCCTATGACGAGGTCATCCTCCTGCCCAACAACGGCAACGTCATTCCAGCGGCCAAGCAGGTTGTGGGCCTGACCAAGAAGAAAGTCCACGTGGTCGACACTCACAGCGTGCCTCAGGGTGTTTCGGCGGTCGTCGCTTTCCGGCCCGAGAGATCGGGGCTCGAGAACCTGAAGGCCATGAAGGCCGAGGCGGAGCGCGTGCAGACGATCGAGGTCACCCACGCGGTGCGCGACACGCGCTCCAACGGCGTCAAGGTCAAGAAAGGAGACGTGATCGGACTCATCAACGACCGGCTCGAGTTCGCGGGCGACGATTATCCGGATGTCGTGAAGAGGGCGCTCGGCAGGCTGGGGCCGGACTCATACGAGCTGGTCACCGTGTACCGCGGCGAGCAGGCGAGCGACGACGAGCTGGCCAGGCTCGAGTCGGAGATTCGCTCGAACTATCCACGGCTCGAGGTCGAGGTCCAGCAGGGCGGCCAGCAGCACTACCCGTTCATCCTGTCCGTCGAATAGCTGTTGGCTCGCAGCTTCGCGGTCGTCACCGACTCCACCGCCGACCTGCCCGGCGAGTGGCGCAAGCGCTACGGGATCGAGGTCGTCCCGCTCAAGGTCCTTTTCGGCCACGAGACGTTTCGCGACGGGGTCGACATGACGAGCGACGAGTTCTTCACCCGCCTCGCAGCATCGACCTCGCTGCCGACCACCTCGGCCCCTTCGCCAGGCGAGTTCGCCGAGGTCTACCGGCGACTGGCGAAAGACCACGACGGTTGCATCTCGATCCACATCGGCGCGAAGCTGTCCGCCACCGTGGAGGCTGCTCGGGTGGGAGCTGAGTCCGTCGCAGGATTCAAGGTCAACGTCATCGACAGCCAGACGGTGTCTATGCCGATGGCGTTCCTGTGCAGTGTTGCCGCGGAATGCGCCAGTCTCGAGGAGGCGACCGCAGCCGTCGAAAAGCGGGTGCCGAGCTGTCGCGTGCTCGCCCTGCTCGACACACTCCGCTATCTCGAGATGGGCGGCCGTCTCAGCCGGGCGCAGGCGATGATCGGAACGATGCTCGACCTGAAGCCTCTCCTGCTCGTATCCGAGAACGCCGAGATCAAACCGGTCGACCGCGTGCGCACGCGCACGCGCGCCATCCAGCGGATGATCGAATTCGTCCGGGGCGAGCAGCCTCTCGAGCGCCTGGCCGTCATGCACGCCCAGGCGGGGGACGAGGCCGAGTCGATCGCCAAGACACTCCGCCCCGAATTCGCGGGCCTCGAGGTGCCCATCGGTCAGATCGGCTGCGTGCTGGGCACGCACACCGGTCCGAAAGCACTCGGTCTGGGTTACATCAAGAAGTAATCGACAGACTGGGCGCGAGGCTGACGTTGTGGCCTGGCAGCGGCCACACCCGCAGCACCGGCGGCGTGACGGCGACCAGCCGCGGCAGCGCGATCACCATGAGCCGGAACGCCCGCCGCTGCGCCCCACCCCACGCAAACCCGTACTGCTGCCGCAGCGGAGGCGGCAGGAGCCCCGCGGTCACCACCTCGAACGGCACCATGGCCGGCCCCGGAAGCAGGCGCAACCTCGGCCGCACCACCAGCCTCGCCAGATCCGCGGCCCGAGGCTCCACGCGGACGGCGCCCTGCGCAATCATGGCCCGCACGTATTCGTTGAAATCGCGAAGAGTCGCCGGAAAGTGGTCGTGCGGGACGCCCAGGAGCTCGCCGAGCAGCTTCGATTCCTGGTAGAAGTCCTCGCGTTCGCGCGCTGAGAGCGGCTTGACGAACGTCTCATACGTGACGAGCGCGGAGTCGATCAGTGTCGCGTGGACCCATCGCAGCAGGTCCGGATCGAGCGCTCGATAGCCCTTACCGCGGACGCGCCCATGCGCCTGGTTGACGGCGCGAGCCGCGGCCAGCGCGGTGTCGCGATCGCCGAAGACGATCGCCATGATCATCCGGACGGTCCTGCGCAGCCGCTGGATCGGATGTGTTCGGAAATCCGAGTGCTCGTCGACGCCGGCCGCGACTTTCGGATGCGCGAGCTGCATCAGCAGCGCGCGGCCGCCCCCGAGCAACAGGATGTTCTCGCGGTTCACCCGGCGTGTGATCGAGTCATCCGTGTAAAGGCCCGGTCGCACCAGCCCAATTAAACCCCTAATCTCTGCAAGAGCCATGGGCCAGCAGCTCTTCATCTTCGGCGCCGCATTTCTCGGCTCGGCGGTGGAGGCGACCGAGGCGCTGACGATCGTCCTCGCGGTCGGCCTCACTCGTGGATGGCGTGAGCCGCTCCTCGGAGCCCTCCTCGCGATCGTGCTGCTCGGTCTGCTCGTGCTCGTCTTCGGGCAGCTCATCGTCACCACCATCCCGGAGTGGGCCCTAAAGCTGCTGGTCGGCACGCTGCTGCTTCTGTTCGGCTTGCGCTGGCTGCACAAGGCCGTGCTGCGCTCCGCTGGTGTGGTCGCGATGCACGACGAGGTCCGCGCCTTCCAGGACACGGTCAACCAGCTCGGTGAAACTGTCACGCGTCGCGACTGGGTCGGCTTCATCCTCGCCCTGAAGGGCGTGTTTCTCGAGGGGCTCGAGGTGGTGTTCATCGTGATCGCGGTCGGCGGGCCGGGCCACGCATGGACCGCGGCCATCACCGGCGGTCTGACCGCAGCCGCCGTCGTCGCGGCGGCGGGGCTGGCCGTGCGCAAACCGCTGGCTCGGGTCCCCGAGAACACGTTGAAGTACGCGGTCGGCATCCTGCTCACGAGCCTCGGCACGTTCTGGGCCGCGGAAGGGATGGGCGGTTCATGGCCGGGCGACTTCCTGTCCATCTTCGCCCTGGCGGGCATCTTCGTCGTCGCATCGCGGCTTGCGGTGACGCTGATCAGGCGGCCTGCGTTCGCGTGAGATTTCTCCGCGCCGCGGGTCGCGAGCTGCTCGGTCTCTTCGTCAGCGACTGGGTGCAGAGCGGCGTGATCGTCGTGATCCTCGCCGGGGGCTGGTTGGCCGTATCGAGGGTTGGTGCGCCCGCCCTGGTCCTGCTGGTGCTTCTCCTTGCGGCACAGCTAGTCTGGTTTGCGCTGGCCGAGGGGCGGCGTTCGGCTAGGCGGTCGCCGCGGCAATTTCCAGGTTGAACCTGGCGATCATCGGCCTGTAGAAATCGTCGATCTGCTTGCCGATGGAATCGATTGTGTACTTTGCGATCTTCGCGAGATCGGCATCCACGCCGGCCTGGCTCGCGACCGCGCCGGCATCGTCGCCCCCGCTCTCCGCGTCGAGCTTCTTGCCGTAGTCGTCGACAAATGCCTGGAGGTCTTTGGTCAGCTGTCCAAGCTCGGAGGGCAGCGGGGGCGCGGCTGATTGCTCCGCCGCCTGATCGATGTCCGTCTTCATGGTCGCCAGCGTGGTGCGCGCTCCGGCGAGGTCGCCGGTGCTGCTCTGGCCGTTGAGCGTGGCAAGGTCCGCGAGGCCGCTGTACAGCGAGCGCCAGAAGCGCCCTTCGAGAGCCTTATCCGTCGCGATCGTCCTGGCCGCCGCGAGCGCGTTGCGCGCGTGCGCGATCCGATTTGCTTCTCGATCGAGGTTGGTCGAGCCGACCATCGTGAGCCAGCGATCCGCATGCAGGCCCTTTTGCGCCGCGGTGAGGGATGCGTCGTCACTGTTTATGGTCTTGCTTGCAAGCTCGGAGCTGGCGACCGACTTGTCGACGAGCGCGACGGCATCCCTGGGATTGAACGTGGCGTTCGATGTCAATGCGCCCAGCTGGGAGTTGATATCGCTGAAGGTGGCGTTCAAGGTGTTCTGGTGTGACACGACCGAGTTCAACGTGCGGTCCGCGGTCGCGACGCGAGATCCCGCAGACACGATGCCAACGCCGGCGTAGCCGATGATGCCTAGGATCAATATGCCGATGACGGCAAGCTCGAGTCGCTTCAGGGGCACTCCGATACTGCTTGGGAACATACCGTAGATGGCTCTCTTGTTTCTTCCGCACACCCTGGATGCTTCGGTATCCAAGCTGCCGGATGTAGGTCCCGCCTTTGAGAAGCGGCTGGGCAAGCTTGGCATCGCAACGATCCGCGACCTGCTGCTGACGCTGCCGTTCGGATGGGAGACATACGGAGGACCGAGCGCGATCGCCGCGCTGACACCGGGCGTGCAAGCGACTGTGGTGGGTCGGGTTGTGAAGATCTTCATCAAGACCACGACGCGCAAGAAGATGAGGCTGACCGAGGCGATGATCGAGGACGACAGCGGAGAACGCCTCAGAGTTGCATGGTTCAACAACCCATACGTGGTCAAAAATCTGAATCAAGGCGATCGCGTCGCGATTGCGGGCATGGTGAAGGCAGGTTATGGCGGCGTGCCGGAGATGCAGAGCCCTCACTACGAGCGCCTCGACGGCGACCCTGACGCTCAGCCGTCGCGGGTCGGTGGGCTCATGCCGAAGTACCACCTTGTCAATGGCCTGACCAATCGCAAGGTCGCTCAGTGGGTCGAGTCCGCGCTGCCGCTGGCCGGACAGGTGGAGGACGTGCTGCCGGACGAGGTGCGCGCCCGCCACAAGTTGATGGACGTCGGAGACGCGATCCGGCTGGGTCACAAGCCGGAGACTGACGAAGACTTTCGCGGAGCCAAGAAGCGGATGGCGTTTGCCGAGCTGTTCGAGCTCCAGGCCGCATTCGCGATGATGCGAGCGCAGATGGCGGCCGAGCCCGCGACGCCGATCCCCTACCAGCAGGCGGTGATCGATGCGTTCAAGGTGGGTCTCGGCTTCGAGCTGACCCGAGCACAGAAAAAGGCGACGTGGGATGCGTTCCAGGACATGGCCAGGCCGGTCCCGATGAACCGGCTGCTCAACGGCGATGTCGGTTCCGGCAAAACGGCGGTCGCCGCCGCGTGTGTTGCGATGGCCCACGCCTCCGGCCTGCAGTCGGTGGTGATGGCGCCGACCGAGATCCTGGCGCGGCAGCATCTTCGCAAGTTCCGCGGTTACCTGGAGGAAAGCTTTCCCGGCCTGACCGTCGAGCTGTTGGTGAGCAGCCAGAGCGCGCCGGAACGGCGCCGCGTGCGGATGGCGGCCGCTTCGGGCCATTGCGCGCTTCTCGTCGGCACGCACGCGTTGATCGAGGACGACGTCGAGCTCGCCAATCTTGGCCTCGCGGTGGTCGATGAGCAGCATCGCTTCGGCACCCGGCAGCGCGAGCTGCTGCGGGCGAAGGGAAGTGGCCGTCCGCATTTCCTGGCCATGACGGCCACGCCGATACCACGGACGCTGGCGCTGGCCCTGTACGGCGAGATGACGACGTCCGTGATCGACGAGATGCCTCCGGGGCGAACGCCGGTGCAGACCGAGGTCGTCGCTCCGGACGACCGCCAGCACGCGTACAGCCTGGTGCGCGCCGAGGTGGCGGCCGGGCACCAGGCATTCGTGATCTGTCCATTGATCGACGATTCGGAAGCGGTGGTGGCGCGGTCTGCGACCGCGGAGTTCGAGCGACTGAAGAAGGACATCTTTCCCGACCTCCGGCTCGACCTCATCCACGGTCGCCTCAAAGACAAAGAACAGGTCATGCAGCGATTCGTCGGCGGAGAGATCCAGGTCCTCGTTGCGACCGCGGTGGTTGAGGTCGGGGTGGATGTGCCCAACGCAACGGTGATGATGATCGAGGGTGCGGATCGCTTCGGACTGGCCCAGCTCCATCAGTTTCGGGGTCGGGTCGGTCGCGGAACGGCGCCAAGCCGATGCTTGGTGCTGACCGACGATACGTCGGAAAAAAGCATTGGGCGGCTGGAGCTCCTGACGCGCATCAGCGACGGTTTCAAGCTGGCGCAGGAGGACATGAACATTCGCGGCATGGGCGAGCTGATGGGTCCCCGCCAGCATGGTATGTCTGACACCGCGATGGAGGCGCTGCTCCAGCCCGAGCTGCTGAGCGAGGTGCGCCAGGAAGCCGAGCGGATCCTCGAGTCCGATCCTGGATTCGCGCACCATGCGCTCCTCAAGTCGACGGTGGCGCGCCGCCTGGAAATGACCTCGATTTCGTAGAGCCGATACTTAGCCCCCAGATGGATCCTGTTTCGCCGCTTCGATTGACGGAGTACAGCCACGGGGCCGGTTGAGCCTGCAAGCTCAGCCCGGCGGAGCTAGGGCAGGTACTCGGGGCGCTGCCCCCGATCGTCGATCCCAACGTGCTGCATGGTGTCGGGACCGCTCGCGACGACGCGGCGGTTTATCGCATCGCGCCCGACCGCGCCCTCGTCGCGACGGTCGATTTCTTCACGCCGATCGTCGACGACCCTTTCGAGTACGGGGCGATCGCCGCCGCCAACGCGCTCAGTGATGTCTACGCCGTCGGGGCACGTCCGCTCTTCGCGCTGGGCATCACCGCGTTCCCCCGCGCGAAGCTTGGCGGTGGCCTTCTCGAAAAGATAGTCACCGGAGGCGCCGCCAAGATGGCGGAAGGGGGAGTCCCGGTGGTGGGAGGCCACTCGGTCGACGATGCGGAGCCGAAGTTCGGATACACAGTGATCGGAGAGGTCCATCCGGACCGAATGGTCGGACACGACAGCGCTCGTGCCGGTGACATCCTGTTCCTCACCAAGCCTCTCGGCACCGGCCTCGTCACGACGGCGATCAAGCGCGGGTTGTGCCCGCCGGCGCTGGAACGCGAAGCGGTCGGGGTGATGATGACGCTCAACCGCGAGGCATCGGAGGCGATGCTTGCCTCTGGCGCGACAGAGGCAACTGACGTCACCGGTTACGGGCTGATCGGGCACCTGGCCAACCTGGCCGGCGGCGCAGACATCGACCTGCGGTCGGTTCCGTTCATGACCGGCGTCCGGGACCTGGCCGAGCGCGACCTGTTCCCGGACGGAAGCCGCCGCAACCACGCCGCGTATCGCCACCAGGTCGACTGGAAGGGCGTGGCCGAGATCGACGAGATGATGCTGTGCGACGCGCAGACGAGCGGGGGATTGCTGGTCTCGATACCACCATCCAACGCGGCGCAGTTCGAGACCGCGGTGCGGTCGGCGGTCAGGATTGGCGTCATGAGGGACGACGGCAAGATCCGCGTCCGCGCCTAGAGTGTCCAAGCTGCGCGTGGCGGGCGGGGAAGCCCGCGGCCGCCGCCTCAAGGCACCGAAGAACATCCGGCCGACCCAGGGCATGGTGAAGCAGGCGCTCTTCAACATGGTCGGCCCGAGCATCGAAGGCGCGGAGGTCCTCGACCTGTTTGCGGGCTCGGGCGCGCTTGGCATCGAGGCCCTGTCGCGGGGCGCGGCAAAGGTGACGTTCGTCGATCAGCAGCCGCGCGGTCTTGCTATCCTGCGGCAGAACTTGGACGCCCTCGGCTTCAAGGAGCGCGCGCATATCGTCCGCGGAGACGTCGTGCGCTGGCTGGAGTCCTCGCCCGAAGCGGTCCGGACCGCCCGCTTTGTCTTTCTCGATCCGCCCTATGACGATGTCGTGCTGGACCGCGCGCTGCAAGCGCTCGACCGTCAGCCCATCGAAGCGATAGTGCTGGCCGAGCATTCGCGGCGTCAGCAGCCGCCAGCGCTGTCCCGCCTGCGCGTCGATCGGCAGCGCCGCTACGGCGACACGATGGTCACGGTGTACCGCGGCTGATGGCGCGCAACAGCAACCAGATCGCCAACTCCAAGATCGCCGTCTACCCGGGAAGCTTCGACCCGTTCACCAACGGCCACCTTGACGTCGTCGATCGCGCGCTTGGCATCTTCGACAAGCTGATCGTCGCGGTGGCGGCGAACCCCGAGAAGAGGCAGCCGCTGTTCACCGTTGACGAGCGTGTGCAGCTGATCCGCGCCTCGCTCAACGACCGCGACCGCGTCGAGGTGGCGACCTACACGGGCCTCACCGTCGAATACGCCCGCGCGCGCGGCGCGCGAACGCTGGTCAAGGGCCTCCGGGCTTACTCGGATTTCGACGCCGAGCTGCAGCAGGCGCTGATGAACCGCAAGCTGGCCCCGGACATCCACACAGTTTTCCTGATGTCCGGGTTCGCGCACATCTTCGTCTCGTCAAGTATCTTGAAGGACATCGCGAGCTATGGCGGCAAGGTATCGGACCTCGTGCCGCCTCCGGTGGCGAGAGCGTTGAAGGAGAAGTTCAGATAAAGGTCGACGAGCTGCTTGACCGTTTCGAGTATCTGATCCAGAACGCGCGTCACGTCCCGCTGTCGACGCAGATCATGCTGAACGAGGACGAGCTGATGGAGCTTATCGACCAGATCCGCTTCAACCTCCCGGACGAGATCAAGCAGGCGAACTGGACGGTCTCCGAGCAGCAGCGCATCATGACTGAGGCGCACGCCGAAGCCGCGAGAACCATGTCGCGGGCCAACGAGCGAGCGGAGGAAACCGCCTCCGAGCACGAGATCCTGCGCCGGGCCGAGCGTCACGCCGCCCAGGTGGTGAAGGACGCGCAGGCGAAGAGCGATCAGATCGTCCGCGATGCGGAGGCATACGCGCTCGAGCAGCTGAAGCAGCTCGAGGCGCACCTCGGCCGCACCCTTGCGACCGTGAGGCGTGGAGTGGAGGCGCTGCAGGCAAACCAGCCCCCCAGCGAGGAGAGCGCGGACCAGGCCACGGGCAGCTAGCCTTCGAGTTCACGTAAACTTCCGGCGTTCATGGCTCTCCCGAAGGTCAAGCTATCGAAGTCGAAGAAGGGCCGCCGCCGCTCGCACCTCGCGCTGGCTCTCATCCAGATCCAGCCCTGCCCCAACTGCAAACACCCGAGGCGGCCGCACTCCGTGTGCCCGAACTGCGGGCACTACGGTCCTGGCGCGGGTCGCGAAGTCATCAAAGCCAAGGAATAAGCGCGAAAGCAGCGTTCCTGTTTCCCGGCCAGGGCTCGCAGCAGCCCGGCATGGGGGTTGAGCTTCTCGCAGACGAAGCGGTATCGGCGCTTTGCGACCAATGCTCGTCCGCGACCGGCCTCGAGCTGCGCCGCCTGCTCACGTCCGCGGACGATGACGAGCTTCGCCTGACCCAGAACGCGCAGCCGGCGCTGTGCTTCGTGGGAATCGCATTGACCTTATTGCTCCGCAGGCGAGGCATCGAGCCGGTCGCGGCGGCGGGACACTCGGTGGGTGAGTACGCGGCGTTGGCGGCCGCGGGGTCGGTCTCCGCGCCGCAGGTGATCAAGGCCGTTGTGGAGCGCGGCAAGGCGATGGCGGACGCGGCGCCGGCCGGCACCAGCTCCATGGCAGCCGTCCTGGGGCTCGACGCGCAGGCGATCGAGGTCGCGCTGGCCGACATGAACGATGCCTGGCCGGCGAACTACAACACACCGACGCAGACCGTGATCGCGGGCACGACGGCGGGTCTGGAGGTTGCGACCCAACGCCTGCAGCAGGCAGGCGCGAAACGGGTCGTTCCGCTCAACGTGAGCGCCGCTTTCCACACTCCTTTGATGGCGCCCGCCGCGGAAAGACTTCGCGCGGCGCTCGACCGCATCGAGTGGCGAGCGCCTCGCGTCCCGGTGATGGCCAACCTGACGGGGCGTCCACATCAAGCCGGGGACCGAATCCCTCACGTCATGGAAATGCAGCTGCGCTCACCGGTCCGCTGGGCGGCGTGCGTGGCGTCGCTGGTGGAAATGGGCTGCGATACGTTTCTCGAGGTCGGCCCGAAGCGCGCCTTGACCGGCATGATGCGAGAGCTGGCTTCGGGACGAACGGCAGTGGCTGTCGGCACGCCGGCGGGGGTCGAGGAGCTGTCGATCTCGGCTTAGCTACGTTTCGTGGCCTACCGGATTCTGGTGCCTTGACCCGGGTTGCACCCGAAGGCGCACAATCGCACTAGCCGCGCGGCGCGGCGCTTCGTCGGATCAGGTGATCGCCTCGATTCGACACGCGGTCACCTCGCAGTTCGTGGTTCTTACGGAGGTGAGATATATGAACGCAGGCGTAGTCAGGGCCAGTTACAAAAAGTCAGAGCTGGACAAAGCCGTCAAGGAGTACAAGGAGACCGCTCTACCGGCGATCTCGACTCACCCGGGGGCTCGGTCCGCCTTCCTGCTGGTCAATCGCGACACAGGCGACGCGATCTCGATCGCGCTCTATGAGGACGAGGCATCGGCGAAGTCGTTTGCGCCGAAGGCCGAGAAGCTGATCGCGTCGCTGAAGAAGTACGCGGCCGGTACGACCGAGCCGAAGCGTGAGCTCTTCGAGGTTGCCACGTCGACGCAGGTCGAGGCCAAGGCTGTGGTCGAGCGGGGCCTCAAAGCTTTCAACGCGCACGACATGGAAGCCCTCGCGCGCGACGCGGCCTCCGATTACGAAGGCACGGCTCCTGGCGACGTGAAGCTGAAGGGACCGCAGGCGGCAAAGGAATACAACCAGAACTTCGTCTCTGGCTTCCCGGACGCTCGCGTCGAAGCCAAGAACATCTTCACGCACGGCAACCACGTCATCGTGGACGGCGTGTTCACCGGAACGCACAACGGCATCCTCAAGACGCCGATGGGCGACGTACCTGCGACCGGACGCAAGGTCAAAGGCGAGTTTGTGCAGATCTTCGAGGTGGACCGCGGGCTCATCAAGAAGCAGCAGCTGATCTACGACCAGGTGCAGCTGATGACCCAGCTCGGCATGGCACCGGCGACTCCGCAGCAGGCTGCCAAAACCCGATAACGCAAGCCGCTAAGGCGGCGCATGAGGAAGGGGCCGGGGCCGCGCGGAGCCCCGGCCCCCGAGGATCGGGTATACGGGCTCGTGTACAGTAGTCCGCGTATGGAAACTCAAAAGCTGAGCTTCGAGGATTTCAAGAACATCATCGTCGAGCGGCTCGGCTGCGAGCCCGAGCAAGTAACCATGGATGCGTCGTTTCAGGAAGACCTGAACGCCGACTCGCTCGATCTGGTCGAGCTCATCTACGCGTTCGAGGAAAACACGGGTCTGGAGATTCCGGACGAGGACGCGGAGAAGATCACGACCGTGGGGCAGGCCTGGGAGTACATCCAGGAGAAGGCCGGCTCATAGCACAGCCTCAGGACGCGCGCAGCGTCCCACCGCTCGCTCAGTCTCTGCAACTCCTTCAGCAAAAGATCGGGATCTACTTTCGCGACCCTGGCCTCCTTCTCGAGGCTGTCACGCACAGCTCTTTCGCGAATGAAAATCCGGCCGTCTCGCCGCGCGACAACGAACGGCTCGAATATCTCGGCGACGCGGTCCTGCAGCTGATCAGCGCCGAGTATCTGTACAAGCATCACCCGGGCGCCACCGAAGGCGAGCTGACGCAGACGCGTTCCGCCATGGTCAACACCAACACGCTGGCCCAACTTGCGGAGCAGCTCGACCTCGGCAGCTATCTCTACCTCGGCAAAGGCATCGCGAAGGGAGGAGGCAGGAACCTCAAGTCGCTGCTCGCCAACGCGTTCGAGGCGGTGCTGGGCGCCGTCTTCCTCGATGCGGGCTATGACGCGGCATACCACTACTACCTCGATCGCTATCGCTCGCTGCCTGCGCCGCTGCGCGACGAGAACTTCAAGGGTCGGCTGCAGCAGGTGGCGCAGGAGCGATTCGGCGAGACGCCCGTCTACGACAGCGAGGGCGCCCGCGTGGGCAACCGCCGGGAGTACACGTCCGTGGTCTTCGCCGGGGCCGAGCCCCTGGGCACGGGCCACGGGGCGAGCAAGCAGGAGGCCGAGCAGGACGCCGCCCGGGCGGCCCTGGAGAGCCTCGTAGGCTCGGTGAAGGAGATGCCGGCGGCCAAGCCGGCCAGGCCTCGCACACGCCGCGCACCTCGCCAGAAGCGGGAGACGGCGACGGCGGCAGCCGCGCAGCCGGCCTCCGAGGCCGAGGTGGTGCCGCTGCACGCGCTGCCTGAGCCGCGGAGCCGCCAGTTCGGCGAACCGATCGAATAGGCACCGGTTGTAGGCCAGGGGCAGTGGCCCCCTACATCTGCTAACCTGCCCGCAAGTTTGTTCCTCAGGTCCCTGCAATTGCTGGGCTTCAAAACCTTTGCCCGGCAGACCGAGATCCAGTTCGACGGCGGCGTGACCGCCATCGTTGGCCCGAACGGTTCGGGCAAGACGAACATCGTCGACGCCGTCAAGTGGGTGCTCGGCTCCGGCCAGGCTCGCGACATCCGCGGCAAGAAGATGGAAGAGGTCATCTACGCGGGTGGGGAGCGTCGTTCGCGGGCCTCGTTCGCCGAGGTCACCCTGGTCTTCGACAACACCGCCGGACGCCTGCCGGTCGACTACCACGAGGTCGCGATCAAGCGCCGGGTCGAGCGGGACGGCGAGAGCGACTACTACCTCAACGGCACGCGCGTCCGCCGCCGCGACCTCATCCACCTCCTGGCCTCGACCGGTCTGACGGTCGACTCCTACGCGATCATCGACCAGCACGACATCGAGCACATCGTCGTGTGCTCGCCCGCGGAACGCCGCCAGCTGCTCGAGGAGGCGGCCCAGGTCCGCGGCGTGAAGGCCCGGCGTACCGAGGCGACCCAGAAGCTGCAGGAGCTGGCGGCCAACCTCCTTCGCCTCGAGGACCTCAAGATCGAGCTCGGGCCCAGGCTCGAGGCGCTGCGCGCGCAGGCCGCCGCCGCGCGTGAGGCGGCCGAGGCCGGCGCACGGCTCGAGCTGCTGCGAGGCAGCATCGTCTGGGAGGAGTGGCGCGAGGCGCGTGACGCGCACCGCCGCGCCTCGACCCAGGCACAGGGCCTGGAGCGGAAGCTGATCGAGGCCCGCGAGCAGGCGCGTATCGCCGAGGACGAGTTCGCGGTGGGAAAAGCCGCGATGCAGGCGGCCCAGGACCGGCGCCTCGCCAGGCAGCGGACGCTGGGACAGCTGCGCCTTCAGGGTTCCGAAGCCGAGCACCGGCTCCAGATCGCCGAGGAACGAGTCGAGAACCGACGCGCCGTCGCGGATGAGGCGCGTCGCTCGGAAGGCGAGGCCCGCGCACTGCTCGACGCGGCCATGGCGCTTCGGTCGCAGCTCACCACCGAGCTTGCCGAGGCGGAGAAAGCCATCGACCCCGCGGCGCAGATTCCAGAAGCGCCGGCCGAGCCTGACTCGGCGCCGGCCCACGAGGCGCAGCGCGGAGCCGAGCACGCGCGCCGCGCGGCAGCGGTCGCCGCGTCATCAGTCGCGGGCCTGCGCACCCGGCGCGAGTTCCTCGAGGAGCAGGCGGCTCAGGCGGCAACGGCAGCAGCCGCGGCTGCGACCCTGGCGGAAGCCGAGACTGCGGCCGCTCAGGCCCAGGATCGGGCGAAGAAGGCCGAGCAGGCGACCGTCGCCGTGGCGAGGCTCCAGGCCGAGCTCCAGGGCATCGACGCGTTGAGACCCCCCTCAGGCCACGGCCTCCGGCTTGGAGATGTCATCACAGCCAGACCCGGCTCCGAGGCTGCGCTCGCTGCTGTGCTTGGCTCCCTGGTCGACGCCATCGTCGTCGCCGACGAAGAGTCGGCCGTCAACTCGATCCAGGGCGTGGATCAGCAGCTAACAGTCGTCTACCCGGTCGGCGCTCCCGATCCAGCCGAGTTATCGCTGTTCCACCTGGTCGAGGTGCGTGACGGCTATGGGCTGATCGCGCGGCAGCTGCTCGGCGGTGTGATCCTCGGACGCGACGTCACCGCCGATGGTGTTTATCGAGCGGGCGGGCTCATGCGCGCCGGCGCCGACCCTCGGATCGCGCTCGACGCGCGCCGGGCGGAGCTGCGACGGCGGATCACCGCCCTCCAGGCTGATGCCGCTGCTACCGCGGAGGCGCAGCAGGTGCTCCAGGCCGCGCAGAAACGCGTGACCGACCTTCGTGCCCAGGCCGCCGGAGCCGCGCGGGTGGACGAGGTGGGGCGGATGCTCGAGACGACGCGGGCCGCCGAAGAGGCCGAGCAGCGAAAGCTCGCCGACCTCGAGAGCACTGCCGTCGACGCCGAAGAGCGGGCCGCGACTCTCGGTCGCGACCTGGAGGCAAGTGTCCGCGAGGTCGCCGCTCAGCGTGCGGCGCTCCAGCAGCGCGAGCTCCAGGTCGAGCGTTGGCGCGATCGTATCGACTCGCTGCGCAGGCAGGTGGGCCTCGTCGAAGAAGACGTGAGCAGGCTGAGTGCGGGATCAGAGGATCGGCGCCGTCACATGGAAGAGGCAGAACGCGCCGCCGCTGTGGCGACCGATGCCGTGCCTGCGCTCCGCGTCGCGGCCCAGGCCGCCCGCGAGGTCCTCGCTTCGGCCGAACAGGACTCGCCCGAGGACGAGGCCGAGACGGCCGAGACCGCCAAGCGATTGGTCGCGCTGGAGGAGGCCCGCATTGACACCCGCCTGCGGACGGGTTCGCTGGAGAGCAACCTCGAGCTGATCAAGCGCGAGTCGGAGCTGCTGCAGGCGCGCATGGATGAGATCCGCTCCCGCATGCCAGACGGAGTCGCGCCGGAAGAGATCCCGGGCGGCAAGTCGCGCGAACGTGAGATGCGCGCCCTGGAGCGGCGGTTGGAGGAGATCGGTCCCACGAACGCCCTGGCCGAGTCCGAATGCCGCGAGCTCGAGGGGAGGTATCAGAACCTGGCGGAGCAGCTCGAGGACATCACGGCGGCGCGCTCCGACCTCGAGGATCTGATCGGGAAGCTGCGGGAGGAGGAGGAGTCCCGCTACGAAGCCGTCTTCGGCGCGGTGGCGGCGAACTTCCACGAGTACTTCTCCGAGCTGAATCCCGGCGGCCGCGCCACGCTTCGCCACGCCGACGGTGACGACGGTCCGCGCACGGGGGTCGAGATCCTCGTCCAGCCTCCACGCAAGAGACTGCAGAACGTGACGCTCCTCTCCTCCGGCGAGCGATCGCTTGCGGCCCTGGCGCTGGTGCTCGCGCTCGACGAGGTCAACCCGAGCCCGTTCACGATCCTGGACGAGGTCGACGCGGCGCTCGACGACGCGAACGTGGATCGCTTCGGTCAGATGGTCGCCAAGCTCGGCGCGCAGCGCCAGTTCCTGGTCATCACGCACAACCACGTGACGATGTCCTACGCCTCGACCCTCTACGGCATACACCTCGATGAGAGCGGCTCGTCGCACCTGGTTTCAGTGCGGCTCGACGACATCCGCAAACCAGCGACTCGAGCGGCGACCAAAGCGCAAGCGGGCTGAGCGAACCTAGAGCAGGACTCTGGGGCCGGGTCGGCAGCCGGACGCGCGGCGCGCTTTCCGCCGGACTGCGCGCCCTCAGCCCGCCACTCGCGGACGCTTACTACGACGAGCTCGAGGAATTGCTCCTCGCGGCTGACGTCGGTCCCGCGATGGCGGCGCGGCTGGCGGCAGGCGTGCGGTCGCGGGCGCCACGCACGCGCGAGGAAGCCGTCGACGCGCTGGTGGCGGTAACGACGTCGGTCATGTCTCGGAAGCCTCGTGAGCTGTGGCTCGACGGCTCTCCGGCATGCGTGCTGCTGTACGGAGTAAACGGAGCGGGGAAGACGACCACCGCCGGCAAGCTCGCGTTTCGCTTGCGCAATGAGGGCCGCAAGCCGCTGGTGATAGCCGCGGACACCTACCGCGCCGCCGGCATCGAGCAGATGGTCGCCTGGGCGGACAGAGCGGGCGTCCCGCACCTGGCGGGCTCAAGCGCCGCGGACCCCGCGTCCGTGGTGTACGACGGCGTGCAGACTGCGCGGACGCGCGGCAACGATGTCGTGATCGCGGACACCGCGGGCCGCCTGCAGACACAGCGCAATCTGCTCGAGGAGCTGGCCAAGATCGGCCGCGTGACGAGCAAGGCGCTGGATGGAGCGTCCTATGAGTCGTTGCTCGTGCTCGATGCCGTGCTGGGTCTGACGAACCTCGTCCAGGCGCGCGAGTTCAACAAGGCGATCCCGATCACGGGTCTTGTGCTGGCGAAGCTCGACAGCAGCGCCAAAGGAGGGGCCGTGATCTCGATCGAGTCCGAGCTGGATATTCCGGTGAAGCTCGCCGGCGTGGGGGAGGGCATCGACGATCTCGTGCCTTTCGACCCGGTGGCGTTCGTCCGGGCGATCTTCCTCTAATCAGGTCCTCTTGGTCCGCCGAAGGTAAGCGTTGGTGCGATGGTCACGATCTGCCCGTCATCGCATTTGATCAGCTGCCATCCGCTCTCATGCACCATGCGATGGTGCCGGCGACAGAGCAGGACCAGGTTGTCGAGCTCGGTCGGACCGCCGTTGATCCAGTGCACCAGGTGATGCCCGTCGCACTTTGACGCCGTCCGTTCGCACCCTGGCCAGCGGCAGTGGCCGTCGCGAACTTTCAGCGCCCGCCTCAAGGACGACGAGACGATGGGCTTGGCTCGCCCCACATCCATGACCAGCGATTCCTGGCTGAGCAGGACGCGGGTCACGCTGCAGTCGCAGGCCATGCGCTGGACCGCGACCGAGGAGATGGGAAGCGAGAACTCCATCTCCGCGGCGCCGGCACCGGCCAGGCCCTTCAAGGTCTCGATCGTGGCCGTGACCTGGATGTTGGCCGGCCTGCCGGCCGAGGCCAGCTCGACCAGGGCGTCGGCGTAGCGCTGGGGCAGCAGACGGTCGTCATGCTCGCCTGACTTGCGCGCCAACGGCTCCAGGGCCGTACGCACCGCGGCCCCGCCGACCGGGTCGAGGACGCCGTTGATCAGGAGGTGGCCGGACTCGGCCGTGCTCAGGGAGAGGTGGTGGCTGAACTGCTGCTCGTTCTGCTCCTCGGCGTACTTCTTGGCGTCGACCGAGTGCCGGTAGTGGAGGCATTTGTAGTGGAACTTGCCCGGCGAGTGTTCGCGGGCCAGGGGAAGCAGCTTGGCTTCCTCGAAACCTTTGCCGACCGCCTCCGCCGTCCGCGCCATGACCGCGAGATGGGCAAAGCCGATCTCGCCCCCATCCATGGCGTCGGTGCTGCGCGGCAGGTCGGTCAGGCGCTCACCCACCGCAAGCCGGTCGTAGGCCGCGTTGGAGGTCATCCGGCAGTTGAAGCGGATCCAATCCCCAGAAGTGTTAAAGCCTTCGTCGTCCCACCAGTCGGTCTGGTCGAACTCAGCGGCGAGTTGAGAGAACTTGAGCTCGAGCTGGTCGATGACCCGGCGCAGGCTGATCAGCTGACAGGCGATTGTCTCGCCCGCGGGGGCCATGTCGACCATGACTTCATCGTATCGAACATTGGTACGAGAGGCAAGTTAATTTACACAACTGGAAGTTCAATGTAAGACGGGCGGGATGAGTCGTGATGGATCGTCTGGTCGGCGGAGTTGGGGTGGTTGTCCCATCGCGGGAAGCAGCTACCGGTGACGTGAACCCTCAACCGGTGCCCCCTCAAAAAAACGTTGCTCGTCGACCAGAGATCTATCTCATGACGCTCTGCTCGACCGGCGCGGAGGATGCCGTCGCACAGGTTGAGTGAGCGGCCGTCGGGGTGGACGTCGCACAGCCGGACGATCCAATCGGCGGAGGTAGCAGCGCTGTCCGCATGCAGCACCGCACGCACGCGACCCGTCACCTCCAGGTCGCGCTCCAGCGGCGAAGAGGTGAAGACCAGCACGTCATCGCGCTGCTCGATCCGAGACTGGTCCCGCGGTCCGGCCGGAAACGCCGGCGCCATCAGGTGCGACCCACCGTGTGTCGGCACCGGGTCGGCGGGGTCGTGGTGGAAACGCGAGGCGACCTCGTCCGACGTCGGTTGGATTGGGCTCAACGAGCCGTCGGCGTGGAAAAACCACCTCCCCTGCTTTGCGCGTGCGAGCGGCCACGACGTTTCGTCACGCCAGACGTTGCGGCCCATCACAAAAATCCGCACGGGCGCCGAGGAAAGGTCCACCGTGCGGTCCTCAGCCAGGTGATGCCGAAACCACGCGAGCTGCAGGTCGTTGGCGTCGCCCTGCCGGTGCGAGGGAGCGCCGAAGCGAGCGGCGCGGACGCCGAAGACCTCTTCCCCAATCGGATCCGCGAAGGTAGCGTGCGTCCACGGCCCGACCAGCAGGCGTGCATCGCGCCCCAGCCCTGACATGGCGACATAGTTGTCCAGCGTTCCCTGAAGAAACAGGTCGTGCCATCCCGCCGTGTGGAAGGTCGGCACCATCACTCGTGAGTGCCGGCCGGCGACGCGGGTTCGCGCAGCGAACTCCGGATCGTCGATGCCCCGAAAAAGGCCGATGTCCCCAAGTCCGTACCGATCAAGAGCAGCCGCGTCGTAACCGTCCTCAAGAATGCGGTCGTACGCATCGATGAGCGGCGCGATGTCGCGCTGCGCCCGCTCGAAGTGATTCATCCCGGTCTGGATCGACCAGGGCAGCGCGAGCCCCAGCTCGACCGCGCCTCCCCGCGCAAACACTCCGTCCATCGGCTCCGACCACGTCAAAGCAGGAGAGATCGCGGCGAGGGACGGCGGCTGCCCGACCGCCGCCAGCCACTGCGTGTTGCCGAAGTAGCTCTCGCCGTACATGCCGACGCGTCCGCTGGAGCCGGGAAGCCTGGCCGCCCACTCGACCGAGTCGTAGCCGTCCTGCTCCTCGAACCAGAACGGAGTCCACTCGCCTTCCGACGCGAACCTGCCCCGGCAGTCCTGGATCACAACCATGAATCCCTTGTGCGCGGCTTGCACCGGGTCGAGCACGCTCAGCGCGCCCTGGTCGTCCTTGCCATATGGCGATCGCGTCAACAGGGTTGGCCATGGGCCGTCGCCGTCGGGTCGGTACACGTTGGCCCGGAGCATCGTGCCGTCGCGCATGCGCGCGGGAACGTCGATGTCGACCGTGACTCTCATCTCCGGGCACAAGGATGATGCATCCGGATTTGACGTCGCGGGCGCGACGCGAGAGCATGCCGGCGATGGCGGTGGTGGACAGGTACGACGTGCTGGTCGTCGGCTCGGGCTTCGGCGGCTCGGTCGCCGCGCTGCGCCTGGCCGAGAAGGGCTACCGCGTGGCCGTGCTCGAAGCCGGCAAGCGGTACGAGGCCGAAGACTTCGCCCGGACCAACTGGAACGTGCGGCGTTTTCTGTGGCAGCCGAAGCTGTTTTGCCACGGCATCCTGCGGCTGACGCTGCTGAGCGACATCCTGGTCGGGTCAGGCGCCGGGGTCGGAGGCGGAAGCCTGGTCTTCGCGAACACGCTCCCCGTCCCGCGATCGGAAGTCTTCAAGCGCCCTGACTGGCCCGCCACCAAGGACTGGGAGCGAGCGCTCGCGCCGCACTACGCGACCGCCAAGAGAATGCTGGGCGCGGTTACGAATCCGCGCCTCACCCCGGCCGACCAGATCCTCAAGGAGTGCGCGGAGGAACTCGGCAGGGGCGACACCTTCCAGCCCACGGAGGTCGCGGTCTTTTTCGGCACGCCCGGTCAGTCGGTGCCCGATCCGTATTTCGATGGCAAAGGTCCGGACCGCTCAGGGTGCGTCTTCTGCGGGGGCTGCATGGTCGGATGCCGCCACAACGCCAAGAACACCCTCGACAAGAACTACCTCTACCTGGCGGAGAAGCTGGGCGCAAGCATCTGTCCCGAAACCCAGGTGCAGCGGATCGAGAAAGAAGAGAGCGGGGGCTACCGGCTCACCAGCTTTCGCGGCACCAGCGCGTTCCGGCGCGGCCGGATGGAGTGGACGGCCCCGATGGTCGTCCTGGCGGCGGGCGTTCTCGGCACGATGGACCTGCTGCTGCGCGCGAGGGACAACGGTTGGCTGGAAGGCCTGTCGCCGGCGCTCGGCCTTCGCGTTCGAACCAACAGCGAGGCGATCGTCGGCGCCACCTCGCGCCGCAGCGATGTCGATTTCACCGAAGGCGTTGCCATCACCTCAGGCATCTATCCCGACGATGTCACCCACATCCAGCCAGTGCGCTACCCGCGCGGGTCTGACCTCATCGGACTGCTGGCCAAGCCGTTGACCGACGGTGGCCCCGGTCTGCCACGTCCACTGCGTTTCCTGGTCAACTGCGTCATGCGACCAGGCGACTTCCTCCGTTCACTGGTGCCCCTCGGGTGGGCACGCCGGACGATCTTGCTGCTGGTGATGCAGATTTCGGACAACCATCTCGAGCTGGTCCGGCGGCGCAGGTGGTTCTGGCCGTTCACCAAGCAGATCGATTCGAGATACCCCGCCGCACGGGAGAAGCGAAACCCTTCCTACATACCGGTCGGGAACGAGATTGCGAAGAGGGTGGCCAGGAAGATCGGGGGCTGGCCCAACAGCTCGATCAACGAGGTGCTGTTCGATATTCCGTCAACCGCGCACATACTGGGCGGGGCGGCCATCGGCTCGGATTGGCAAACCGCCGTATGCGACGACCGCAGTCGGGTGTTCGGCCACCCTGGTCTTTACATCGTCGATGCGTCGGCGATTCCGGTCAACCTCGGCGTGAATCCCGCCCTGACGATCATGGCGCTGGCGGAACACGCCATGAGCCATGTGCCGGCGAAGGCGGTGGAGCCGTTGCCCGCGCATTAGGGCCCACACATAGAGAGGACGCGCGCGGAGGCGCCTAGCGCGTGCCGCGATTCACGGACGCTCGCCATTGATCGATCAGCTCTTCGAACATCTGCAGATCCGTCGCCTTCTCGAATCGGTCCGCGGCGGATAGGCCCGGAACGTCGGCTTTGAGCCTGGCGGCGGAAGCCTCGCCCTGGTCGATCATCCGCCGGCAGACCGCGACCCAGTAAGCCGATGGCCGGGTCGACCCATAGGTGGCCTGGGACGCGCGGTACGCGTCCTCGGCACGGTTCGCGTCCGCGCGGAGCCGCACGGCCCACCGGCGATCGGCTCTGGCTCCAGTTCTCCGCACGCGGCGCAGGGCGCAGCCCAACAGGAGGCGTTTCGACTGCAGGACGAGCAGGCGCGACCAGACGATGTCCTCGGGTCCGACCTGCCGTCGCTTCCGAAATGTGGTCATCGGGGCACCTCCCCAGGCGAACACGCCTGTTCCTCCCTCTCACCCCAATAACGCGTATCGGGCGCCAGTGGCCCGGAATTGCTTGCCGCCCGTCCATCTCTCATCCTGTGGGAATCGCTTTACCCCAGCGCTTTTACGTTGTCGGCGCGGTCGCCGCCTGCTTGGTGATCGCAAGCCACCTGATCGCCCTAGGCAGCGCCCCGCCCGGATTGTTCAGCGACGAGGCGGGATTCGGCTACAACGGCTGGACCATCTCGCACTACGGAACCGACCAGTTCGGCACGCATTGGCCGCTGTTCTTCCGTTCGTCAGGCGACTACAAGGGCCCCGCCGGCGTCTACCTCGAAGCGCTGCTCACAGCGTTTCTCCCGCTGACGCCCTGGGTCATCAGGCTGCCCAACGCCGTCGCCGGGATCGCGCTCGCCTTTGCCGCAGGATGGCTCGCCTGGCGGCTGACGCGGTCGTTCGCGGTGACGTTGATCCTCGTGCTCGAGGCGGCGTTCGAGCCGTGGTTCTTCCACCTCGGGCGAACGATGCTGGAGACCGATCTCCTCACGCCGCTCTTTTACGTGCTGTCGCTGGTGGCGCTCGCCGCCGGCGGGGATCGCCGTCTCAGCTCGTGGCTCGCGGCCGGCATCGCGCTTGGCGCAGCCTGTTTCACCGCCCAGCCCGCGCGCTTCTTCACGCCGGCGCTGCTTCTGATAGTGGTCTTCGCGTTTCGCCACACCCTGCGGGGAGCGCGCCTCGCGGCCATCGCCACGCCGGTCGTGCTCGCGGTGATCGTCCTCGTCATCGCGGGCGGCGCCGCCACCGCGCGGCTTGGCGCGGTGAGCGTCTTCGCCAAGGACGGGATCATCGGCGGCGCTCGCGAGGCGGTGTGGGACTACCTCCAGTACCAGGGTCCACTCCTTTTGTTCATCCGCGGCGACAGCAACCTGCGTCACTCCACCGGATTCGAAGGTCTTCTCTTCGTGACCGCGGCGGTCCCGCTGGTTCTCGGAGCAGTGGCCGCCTGGCGCAGGCGAGACGAGCCGCTCGCCAGGATCGCTCTGCTCGGCACCTTGATCGCTCCGGCGGCGCCATCGTTCGCCGTGGGAGTCAGCGCGCGGCGTGACGTCGTCGTGCTGCCGTTTCTTCTCCTGCTCCTCGCGTACGGATGGCAGGCGCTCATACCATGGCTGCGCGCCAGAAGGATCCGAACGGCCATCGCTGTCGCTTGCGTGCTGGCGGTCGCCGCTCCGTATTACCTCGACTACGCGCTGGCCTATCCGACCCGCGCGGCCAGGTCTTTCGAATCGGGTGGGCTCGACGCCATCGCCCGAGCGCACGACCTCGCCGACGGCCACACGGTTCTCGTCTCCCAACGCCTCGGCCCGGAAGACGCGCTCGTCGACCTGCTGCCGGACCCGCGGCTCTCCGACCCGCTGGGCAGCGTGGGCATTCATGCCATGTCGTCGCCCGGCGATCTCGCGGCGGCGCAGCCCGGCGATCTGCTCGTCCTCACATGGGCCGATACCCCGCCGCCGGGCTCCACGCTTGTCTTCCAGGAGATCGCGGACGGGCCCACCTCGCTCACGGGAGAGACCACGCGCGTCGTCGTGATCAGCGTCTACCGGCGCTAGACCGCTCGCGCGTCAACCGGTTGGCGCTGACCGCGGCACCAGACGCTAGGAGAAGCGGCGGACGAACATGAACATGGCGGGCACCCACTGCTCGTCGGCGGAAGGACGATGGCGAGTGCGGCGCCGCAGGAAGCCCCAGACCGCGAGCTCGCCCGACCTCGTCGGATTTGACTTATCGTCCAGAGCGAGCTCCCGCGACAGACCGTCGCTCCCATTCAGCGGCGCGAAGATCGAGTACATGCTCCTCCGCTCCAGGCTCCGAAGATCTCTTTCTTCGAGACGGTTCATGTGCAACTTCATTGTGCCATCCGCCCCCTTCGCAGACAAACGTGTTGGAATCCTTTGAATGGCAAGCCCGACCACGATCACCGCGGTCACGTCGCGCGTCCTTGACGTGCCTCTGCCGGCGCCGTTCCGCCCCGCTTGGGGGCGAGGTGAAGTCCAGAGCTCGTACTTCATGACCCTTATCGAGGTCCACACCGACGCCGGCCTCGTTGGGATCACGGCGGCGGAGGCCCGCTCTGAAACCGCGGTCGCAATCGAACGTTTCGTGGCGCCGCATCTCATAGGACGCGACGGGGCAGCACCGGAGCAGCTCACCGCGATCCTGAAAGGCGCCGAGATCGTCGGCCCGCCCGTCTACTGCATGGAAATCGCTCTATGGGACATCGCGGGCAAGGCCGCAGGACTACCGGCTTCGAAGATGTGGGGCCAGTTTGCGAGTCGCGTACCCGCGTACTGCGCAACCGGAGAGGTCCGATCGTCCGAGCAGCGCGTGGAGGACTGTCGCCGGATCCTGGCGGAGGGATTCAAGGCAGTGAAGTTGCGCTTCCACTCGGACGACCATCGCGACGACATCCAGGTGGTGGAAGCGATTCGCAAAGAGCTTGGTGATCGGATCGCGATCATGGTCGACGCGAACCAGGCCGGGCTGGCGCCCGGTTTCGAAGGCCATCGCCAGTGGAGCTTCCGCACCGCGGTCGAGGTCGCGCTCGAGCTCGAGCGCCTCGGCGTCGTCTGGCTGGAGGAGCCGCTGCCGCGACACGACTACGACGGCCTGCGCCGGCTGCGCGACAGGCTGGGCACGCTCCTTGTGGCGGGCGGCGAGAACAACCACGGCGTGCACGAGTTCAAGCTGCTGATCGACCGCGAGTGCTACGACGTCCTCCAGCCGGACGCGGTGCTGTCGGAAGGCGTCTATCAGATGCGCAAGATTGCGGCACTGGCCGAAGCCGCGGGCCTGCTCATCGCGCCCCACACCTGGACCCACGGGATTGGCCTGCTCGCCAACCTCCAGCTGGTCGCCTCCGTGCCCAACGCGTCCTGGTTCGAGTTTCCGCATGAACCCCCGGGATGGCCTGCGTCCGCATTGAGCCAGATGCTCGTGGAGCAGCCCTGGATCGACGCGGACGGCTGTCTTGCCGTGCCCGACCGCCCTGGCTTCGGCATCGAGCTCGACCATGAGTTCGTCGAACGCTGCACCGTCGAGCGCCACCTGATTGACAAGAGGAGCCTCCAGGCCATACGTTGACAGGCAATTTTGGAACGCTCCAAAAACGGCCTGCGGACGGGGTTCTTCACCGACGCCATGCCCGACCGAACCCTGTCCGAGGTCGCCGGCTGGGCAGCCCAGACCGGTCTTGTCCAGGACCTCGAGCTTGGCGTGGGCGGATACTCGCCGGTTCCGCATTGCGCGCCCAGTGATCTGCTCGGACACCCCGACGCCATTCGGCGCCTGAAAAGCGACGTGGAAGATGCCGGGCTCGGAATCTCCGCGCTCAACGTCTCCGGCAACCCGCTTCACCCGAACCCGGATCTGGCCCAGCGGCACGACACCGACCTGCGCAACGCCATCCGTTTGGCGGCCGAGCTGGAGGTCGATCGCTTGGTGGCCATGTCCGGCTGCCCGGGGGCGGGCGCATCAGACCGGGTCGCGCCGCATTTCTCGGCAGGGGGCTGGCTGCCGGACCTCGAGGGCATCGCGGACTGGCAGTGGCGGGAACGAGTCGCGCCCTACTGGAGCGAGCTCTCGCGGTTCGCCCGGCAGGAGCATCCACAGCTCATGATCTGCTTCGAGCTGCACCCGGGCACGTACGTCTACAACGTCGAGACGTTCAGGCGCGCGCGCAAGCTCGGCACAAACCTCGGCGTCAACCTCGATCCGAGCCACTTCTTCTGGCAGTCGATGGACCCGCTGGCCATCGTTCAGGCGCTCGGCGACGACATCGGCCACGTCCACGGGAAGGACACGACGCTGCATCCGCAGCGCATGGCTCTCAACGGGCTGTTCGACCACCGCTGGCCAAACCCGCCGGACGAGATGCCGTGGAACTTCGCCACCATCGGGCGCGGTCACGACCGCGAGTGGTGGGGACGATTCGTGGCTTTGCTGCGGGACCGCGGCTTCAGCGGCACGATCAGCATCGAGTACGAAGACCCATTCGTCGCGGTCGAGGAGTCTGTGCTCGAGTCGGCGCAGCTGCTGGCCGCGGTGATCCGCAGTTGAAGATCGACAGCATCACCTGCCGCGTCCTTGATTTCCCACTCGAGCGCGAATTTCATCCCGCCTGGGCGCGGGGGCGCAACCAGCCGGACCTGCTGATGGTCCTCATCGAGGTCGAGACCGACGAGGGCGTCAAGGGAATCGGCGCTGCGCATGCCGGCCTGGAAGCGGCGATCGCCATCGATCGATTCGTCGCCCCGTATTTCCTCGGCCAGGACCCAACGCAGGTAGAGCGTCTGATTCCGGTGCTTCGCGACAGCGAGATCCTGGGCGCGCCGGTCTACTGCATGGAGATGACGCTCTGGGACATCATCGGAAAGGTCGCGGGCCTACCCGTCGCGCGGCTGTGGGGCGGCTTTTCCGACCGCGTCGTCGCGTACTGCGCGACCGCCGAGGTCCGCTCGCCCGCGCAGCGCGTCGACGACGTGCAGCGGATGCTGTCCGAAGGCTACAAAGCGGTCAAGTTTCGATTTCATCTCACCAACCCTCGGGACGACCTGAAGGTCGTCGAAGCTGTGCGCGCTGTGGTCGGCGATCGCATCGAGATCATGGTCGATGCGAACCAGGCCGGGGTCGAGCCGGGGCACGGCGGACACCACAGCTGGGGATTCCCGACGGCGCTGGCGGTGGCGCGCGAGCTCGAGCTGATGCAGGTGCGGTGGCTCGAGGAGCCGCTGCCGCGGCACGACTACGACGGCCTCCACCGCCTTCGCGACAAGCTGGACACGCTGGCCATCGCCGGCGGCGAGGACAACCACGGCCTCCACGAGTTCAAGCTGCTGATCGATCGCGGCTGTTACGACATCCTTCAGCCCGACGCTCTGCTCTCAGAAGGCGTCGGCCAGATGCGTAAGGTCGCCGCGCTCGCCGAAGCCTCGGGGTTGGAGGTCGCCCCGCATACATGGGGCAACGGGATCGGGCTCATGGCGAACCTTCACGTGGCGGCCGCGATTCCGAACTGCCCATTCCTCGAGTTTCCGCACGACCCGCCGAGTGGATTCACAGCGGCGGCGCGCGACCAGATGCTGCTCGAGCCGCTCACCATCGAGCAGGATGGTTGCGTCCACGTTCCCAACCGCCCCGGGTTCGGGCTTGTGCTCGACGAAGAGCGGATCGCGCGCTACACAGTGAGCACGCACACCTCGAGCGCGAAGGACTAGATCGCGCTCTTGCCGACCTCGAGCACAACACGGTCGGACTCCACTCGCACCGGTACGACCTTCACCGCGTAGCTCGGATCCCACAGTGCGCGACCCCGCTCGAGCTCGAACTCCCATCCATGCCACGGGCACGCGATCACGGGCGTTTCCTCGTCGACCTCCATCGAGCCCGGCTTCTCGCTGCTGAGCCGTCCGCTGACGATGCCGAGGCAGACCGGCCCACTCTGATGCGGACAGCGGTTGTGCAACGCGTAGAAGCGGTCGCGCCACCGCAAGACGCCGACCTGATGGTTCGCCGCGATCACGATCCGCAGGCGGCGGTCCTCGAAATCCGAGACTGCGCCGACGTCGACCCTCACCTGGTCTGTTCCACCACCGCTCCCGCGTGCTCGATGTCCTCTTCCTTCCAGTCGTAGAGGCGGCACGCGTTGCCGAAGAAGACGCGGCGGTGCCACTCGCTGGGAAGCCTGGCCGTCAGGTATTCGATCTCGTCCGCATCCCAGTGCGGGTAGTCGGACGAGTAGACGAGGTGGTCCTCGAGCTTCATCGACCGCAGCAGCTCGACGACGTTCTCCTTCCTGGGCGCCACCTCGAGGGGCTGCGTCGTGACCCACACGTGGTCGGCGAAGTATTCGCTCGGCAGTCGCTTGAGCCATGGCACCTCCCGGCGCAGGCCCTTGTACTCCGCGTCAAAGCGCCACAACAGGCTCGGTATCCACGCCGACCCGCCCTCGATCAAGACGATGCGCAGCCGGGGGTATTTCTCAAAAACCCCATGCGCGATGAAGCTGACCAGGTGGGTCTGGATCGCCTGCGGCCAGAGGACATGCGTCTCGAAGTACGTGCTCACGCTGCCGCCGCCAGTGCTGGGCGGATTTGCCCAGCCGCCGGCGCCACCGTGGATCGCTACCGGACGGCCAGTCTCTTCCGCGGCCGCGTAGATGGGATGGAAGACCGGATGGCCGAAACCGCGGTTGAAGGGGTTGTCGACGAGCATCGCCTGGACCATGCGCGGGTTGGCGGCGTGGCGACGGATCTCCTCCGCCGCGACGTCAGGCAGCTGGCTGCCGACCATGATGGATGAGAAGAGCCGCGGATCCTGGCTCAGCCAGCGATCGACGCTCCAGTCGTTCGCCGCGCGAGCGAGCTCAGCGGCGAAGTAAGGGTTGTGGTGACCCGCGAGGTGGCTGTCATCGCCAAACGTCAGGATCGCGCGACGGACGTCCGACGCCGCGAGCAGCTGGTCCCGCATGGTCGGATAGTCCGAACCCGGTTCGCCACCTCCCTTCGGATATGTGTCCGCGCGCATGAAGCCATGCGGGTTGGGAAATCCGTCCTGCACCGTCAGCGGCACGTTGCCCGCCGGGCCGCGATCGGTGACGTACTCGCGCCAGCCCCTGGACAGGTAAGGGATCAGCTCGGCGTCTGTGCTCCGAGCGTGGTGGACGTCACAGTCGATGACCGGGCCCGAGTACATGATCGAGTGCTCCTTTCCTGAAGAGGTGGGTATGGCAGGGCGGGCAGCGGCCCGCCCCGCCCCCCAGTGTTGTTATTTCAGAGTTTCGACCTTATCCGCGCCGACCTGGTTGGCCACGGTGTCATGCAGGATCTTGATCGCCGCGTCAACCGAGGTATTTGGATCAGTCGCAATCTGGCCCGTCGCCTGACCGATGCCTTGAACCCACGCCGGGTAACCCTCTTGCTCGGAGGGGACCAGCCTCGCGTTCGGAAGCGCATCGCCGAACGCTTTGTTGAACGGCGGTGCGAAGTTGAGGAAGCCGTCGGAGTGAGCGACTGTCTGGCTTGGCGGGACAAAGCCCGCGCGGTTGGCGATGTACGTCTGGTTGTCGTCGCTCTGGATGACCTTGATCAAGCCCCATGACAGCTGGGGGTGCTTGGTCACCTTGGAGATCGCGACCGCCCATCCGCCGAGGGTGCTGGCGCTCCCTGGAGCCTGGCCCTTGGAGGTCGGCAGCGGCACGGCGCTGGCCTCCTGCGCTGCCGTCGCCCAATGTCGGTTTTCCTCGGTCCACGCGTCCGCGAACCAGTTGGATCCGACCGCGATGGCCATCTGGTGGTCCTTCAGCAGAACCACCGGCCGGCCGACCGCCTTGGGCGAGAAGAGGTCGGAGGTGGAACCGCCGAGCCCCTCCGAATAAACGCTCTTGTAGAACTGGAACGTTTCCCTGAGGCCGGGGCTGTCGACGACCCACTTGTTGGTCTTGTAGTCGTAGATCGTGGGCGTCGATGATCCGTAAACCATGTTCGCGCTGCCCTGCAGCACGCCGCCCGCGCCGGCGCTCGTCCCGGCCGGGGCCCAGAACGCGACGACGTTCTGTCCGCTCTTCTTCACCGCTCGCGCGGCGGTGAGCAGGTCGTCCCAGGTCTTTGGTGCCCACGGCACGGAGATCCCCGCCTTCGTCAGCATCGAGGTGTTGTAGTAGATGGCGGAGTCGTTCTCACCGGTGTTCACGGCGTACACCTTGCCGTTGATGCGGCTCTCGTCCTGGATTACCTTCGGAAATGCCTTCCAGAACGGCGCCTTGGTCGAGTCGTTGACGAATGAGTCGAGCGGAAGGAGGTAGTCAGAGCCTACCCACTGCCCGACATAGCCCGTCGGCAGCATGAACACGTCAGGCGTCGTCTTGGGGTCCTTGTATTCCAGGGCGACCTTGTTCACCAGGTCGACGTCGGTGCCGTTAAAGCCCTGCAGGTTCAACTTCGCCTTCGGATAAGCCGCCTCGAACTCCTTCTTGACCTTGTCCCACCAGATCACGGACGTGTCGTCCGAGTCAAACACGTATGTGGTCGAGTAGGCGACGGTGATCGTGCCCGTCATGTCGTCGGTCAGGTCCGTGGAGCTGGTGGTCGTGCCGCCGCCACACGCGGCGAGCAGCGTCGCGAGCAGCGTCAGCGCCGCCGACCAGACTCCGAGCCGTCTGCCTGGGTTCCTCAATGGACTACCTCCTCAAGAAATTTCTTCTGACCTGGTTGTCGCACCGCGTGCTTCTGGTTCACCCTGGCGTTCCGATCGCCCTCGGGCCGAGTCATTGGTCCGCGCCTCCCCCACGGACCTCAGCGTGTCGACCCCCGCGGCCTGAGGCCGCTGCAGGATGGTCATCCCGCTCTGGGCGTCGAAGAGATGGAGTCGCGCAGGATTCAGTGCAAGCTCGACACGCTCTTGCGTCCTAACGCCCGACCTCGGCGGGAAGCGAGATGTGACCGTCTCGCCTGCGCACAGCGCGGTCACGTAAGCCTCGTGGCCCATCGGCTCGACGACGTCCACGGTGGCGGCGAGCGTCAGCGTGCAGTCGGGACCGGCGGCCGGCCGCCACATCAAGTCTTCCGGGCGGATGCCAACCGTCACCTCGCTGTCGTCAGCGCCGGCCGTCAGGCGGGCGCCGGTGCTGAGCGGCGTCGTGATGCCGAGGAACGTCACCGACGACCTGCCGTTCGCTGACGTCAGCTTTCCGGGCACGAAGTTCATCCGCGGCGAGCCGATGAAGCCCGCGACGAACAGGTTGGCTGGGTTGTCATAGAGCGTCTCCGGAGCGTCCACCTGCTGCAGGCGGCCCGCGTTCATCACGGCGATTCGGTCGCCCATGGTCATCGCTTCCACCTGGTCGTGAGTGACATAGACAGTCGTGACGCGGAAGCGCTGGTGGAGCCGGCTGAGCTCGGCTCGCATCTGCACGCGCAGCCCGGCGTCGAGGTTGGACAGAGGCTCGTCCATGAGGAAGACCTGCGGCTGCCGGATGAGTGCGCGGCCCAGCGCGACGCGCTGCCGCTGACCGCCGGAGAGCTCCGAGGGCCGGCGCTTCAAGAGGTGTCCCAGGCCGAGCACCTCGGCTGTCTCCCTCACGCGCCGGCCGACGTGATCGTTCGCCGCACCCCGTGCACGCATGCCGAACGCGAGGTTGTCGTAGACGTTCATGTGCGGGTAGAGGGCGTAGCTCTGGAACACCATTGCCACGTCGCGAAAACGTGGCGAGACGTTGTTCACAAGCTTGCCGCCGATCAGGATGCGGCCGTAGGAAGGCCGCTCGAGTCCCGCCAGCATGCGCAGCGTCGTCGTCTTGCCGCAGCCCGACGGGCCGACCAGGACGAGAAACTCGCCCGCGTTCACCGTGAGGTTCAGGTCTTCTACGGCGTTTTCGGTGCCGAAGATCTTGTGGACCCCTTCGAACCGGACTTCGCTCAGCATCTACTTGACCGCCCCGCCGAAGTTGAAAGCTCCGCTGAAGTAGCGCGACATGAAGAGGTAGAGCACGATCACGGGGATCGAGAAGAGCAGCGAGAAAACGGCCAGTTCGCCGAACTTGAACAGGCCGTGCGACCCCATGAAGTTGTAGATCTCTACCGGCCCCGGCTGGTTGTCGGGGCTGTAGGTCAGGACGAAGGGGATGATGAACGCTCCCCAGGCATTGATGAAGGTGTAGATCGCGGTCACCGCGATTCCGGGCACGGTCAGCGGCAGGACCACCTGGCGGAGGATGCGGAAGGTGCTCGCCCCATCGATGGCGGCCGCGTGCTCCAGCTCGACCGGCACGGCATCGATGAAGTTCTTCATCAGCCAGACGGCGAATGGAAGCGAGCTGGCGGCGAGGAACAGCGCCGTCGTGTACAGCGAGTCCAGCCAGCCCAGGTATACGTACATCTGATACACGGGAACGACCAGCATCGAGACCGGAAGGCCGGATGCGAAGAGGATCACGAGCATGAACGACCGCTTGAACGGGATGTGCATCCGCGACAGCGGGTAGGCGGACAGCAGCGCGAGCACCGTGGTGAGAACCGTGGTCGTGCCGGCCAGGATCAAGCTGCTGCGGAACGAGCTGATCGCGTCGGCACGGCCGAGCACATCGGCGAAGTTCGCGAACGTCGGCGATGGGATCTTGATCGCCCAGTCGGGGTTCGAATCGATCGAGGCGAAGAGCATCCACAGCATCGGGAGGAGAAAGAAACAGCCAAGAAGGATGAGGATCACATTGGTGGCCAGCGCGCCGGCCGAGACCTTGCGATAAGGCACCACGATGAGCTGGTCGCCGGTCAGCGGACGCGCCTGCACCGCGCTCACACCTGGCTCCTCGACGCGCGGACGAACAACAGCGAGAAAATGGCGCCAATCAGCACCAGCACCAGCGAGATCGCCGTGCCGTAACCGAGCTGGTGGAAGACGAACGCCTCCTGGTAGACGTAGATCGGGAGCGTCGTCGTCTCGATCCCCGGACCGCCCTGGGTCATCGCGTAAATCAGAGTGAACTCGGAGAGATTGAGGATCGTGACAAGGAGCAGGTTGGTGACGATCGTCGGCCGCAGCAGTGGGAGGATGACCAGCCTGTATCGCCTCCACACCGAAGCGCCCTCGACCTCGGCCGCTTCGAGCACCTCGGAGGGAAGGTTGCGTAACCCCGCCGAGAAAACGAGCATCGAAAAGGCGACGTTGCGCCACAGGTTGGCGACCGAAACGATGAGCATCGGCACCAGGACCAGGTAGTTCGAGCTGGTGTGCCCGAGCAGGATCGACAGCGTGCCACCCGCCTGCGAGAACGCATACCAGATCAGGGCGACGGTGATCTCGGGCAGGACCCAGGCGACGATGACGACCGAGCCGACGACAACCCTGATCGGCACCACCGCGTTGCGCAGCAGGATCGCGAGCAGCATGCCGAGGACGGACTGGCCGACGATCGCCGAACCGACGACGAAGAGGATGGTCAGCCAGGAGGATTTGACGAAGACGTAGTCGCCGAGCATCCGCGTGACGTTCTCCAGGCCGGTGAACGAGTAGTCGCGCGAGCGCGAGCCGACAAGGGCCAGGTTGGTGAAGCCGATGTAAAAGGCGTACAGCACCGGTCCCAGGAACAGCCCCCCGAGCAGTGCGAGGCCGGGCGCGAGCATGAGCAGGCTCGACCACTGAAACCTTTCCCGGTCTAGCCTCGGTCCAAGCGTGCCCGCGACAGCCATGCTGAAATCCTCCGCTGCCCTACGCCCCGGTTTGGAGCGTTCCATTGGAACGTTCCGTAATTCTCTCGGCGACCGGGCGAAGCGTCAAGTCCCCCCTCCCCGGGAGCCGTCTCAGGCCAGGTCCGCCTGGAGCGGCGCGGTGGAGCGGCGGGTCACGAGGCTCACGTCGACCAGCGTGGTGCGCGGGGGTCCTTTGACCTTGCGCTCGATGCGGTCCGCCACGTCCGCGATGCCGAGGCGCGCGAGCTCGTCACGCGGCTGAGCCACCGTCGTCAGGGCGATCCTGGCCAGTCCCGCCATCGGCACATCGTCGAAGCCGACGATCGAGACGTCCTCCGGGACGCGGATGCCGACGCGGTCCGCGAACTCCTGCAAAGCGATCGCCGCGACGTCGTTGGAGGCGAAAACCGCCGTGACGCGGCCGCGGCCGGCGAACACCTCGAGGAGCGTTCGCTCGCTCCCGTCGATCCGCGCCTGGTCCGATGGAGGCGACCAGCTGATCCGCATCGGCGCGCCCGCCCCTGCGCCCTTCATGGCCTGGCGGTAACCCTCCCAGCGCGCGCGATCCGACTCGTCCTCCAGCTCGGGAATCGACAGGTATGCGACGCGGCGGTGGCCCGAGTCGATCAGGTGCATGGTGCCAATCCGTCCGCCACGCTCATCGTCGACCGACACCACGTCGCCCCACTCCGCGCCGCAGCTGACGAAAACCACGGGGACCTGGTGATGCAGCACCTCCTGCATCGTCCGCGGGTCGCCCGAGAACGCAAGGAAGACAATCCCCGCGACGCGGTGTTGGAGCAGCGTCTCGACTCCCGCGAGCTCGCTCTCGCTGTCCCCCTCGGTGTTGCAGAACATCGCGGTATAGCCGCGAGCGGCGGCGTGTCGCTCGACCGACTTCGCCATCTCGGCAAAAAACGGGTTGGCGAGGTCGCCGACGACCACGCCGAGAATGCTCGTGCGGCGCTGGACGAGCTGGCGAGCGAGGACGTTGGGCCGGTAGCCGAGCTCATCGATCGCCGTTCGCACGCGGCGGCGCGTCGACTCCGAGACGCCCGGCAGGCCGCGCACAACGTTGGAAACCGTCGACTTGGAAACTCCCGCTTGCGATGCGACGTCCAGGATCGTCGGGTGGCGCCGCTCCGCGGACGTTGAATCGATCATGACGTCATGGCCGGGTCCATGAGCACCTTCATGGTCCCGTCTCGCTGCGACAGCTCGACCGCTTCCGTCGCTCGCTCGAGCGGCATCCGGTGCGTGATCATCTCGGTCAGCGGCAGGCGGTCGAGGTTGCGAGCCATCAGAGTCATCGCAGGCAGGTAGGACGTCGCCGTCTCGCCCCCCACTCCGATCACGCTCACGTTCTTGGTGCAGATGTCCGCGTTCGGGTTGATGGCCACCGGGCCCATGTCGACGAACGTGCCGGCCTCGACGACGGTCCCGCCGTAGCGGACCAGGTGCAGACACTCGGGAAACGACTGCGCGACGCCGGTGCAATCGATGACGATATCCGCGCCGGTGTGCGTGTGCTCGCGCACGAGGTCGATGCGGTCCTTTTCGGTGGTCTTCGACGCGTTGATAGTCAGCGTGGCTCCAAAGCGCCGCGCGAGGTCGAGCCGCGACTCGAGCCGGTCGATCGCGATCAGCTTGCCGGAGCCGAGCAGACGCGCCTTGACCAGGTGGCAGAAACCAAGCGGTCCGACGCCGACGACCGCCACCGATTCGCCGAACGCGCTGCCTCCCCACCCCGCGTTGAGCATCCGCGCGCGGTCGAACCCATGCGTGACGGCCATCACCTCGGTGAGCGCCGCGACCTCGTCCGGCAGTCCATCGGGGACGCGGAACAGCGGCGTGCCGGGCAGCAGGTACATGAATTCCGACCACCCGCCAAAGAGGTGCGGCGCGATCCCGGCGTGGAGGCTGTTGCCGTAGTCCTGGAGGTTCTCGCAGAAGTAGTAGGGGTAGTCGTTGAGGCAGAAGATGCAGTGTCCGCACGGCACGTTGGCGGCGGGCACGATGCGGTCGCCGCGCCTCAGCGGCCGGCCCTCGCTGTCTGGGATGGAATCGGCCCCGCCGATCGCCTCGATCACGCCGACGTTCTCGTGGCCGCAGATGAGCGGGTAGATGATGTCGCGTTCGTGGTCGGTTCCCGCGTACTGCTTCGACTCGCCGCGGAATGTGTGTTTGTCGGTGCCGCAGATGCCGGAGTAGGTGACCTTCATCAGGACGGCGCCACGCTCGGGATCGGGCAGCGGGAAACGCCTGACTTCGAGGTGCCCCGGGGCTGTCATAACAGCCGCGCGAACCGTCCCCCTCACAAGTTTGGAACGTTACAGCTTTTCTGAGCTTCCTGGCCTAGTCGAGCTGCCAGCGATGGTCGGGGTCGGTCGTGACCAGCCAGCGCCGCTTCGGCCCGGCCATCACGTTCAGGTAGTAGAGGTCGTAGCCGGGTCCCGCGGCGACCGGGTGGTAGCCACGAGGCACGAGGACCACGTCGCCGTCATGCACCTGGATCGCCTCGTCGAGCGAGCGGTCGTGCGTGTAGACGAGCTGGACCGCGAATCCGTCGGGCCGGGCCGTGCGGTGGTAGTAGGTCTCTTCGAGGTACGTCTCCCGCGGCGGGTCGTCGGTGTCGTGCTTGTGCGGCGGATAGCTCGACCAGTTCCCGGCGGGCGTGAGGACCTCGGTCACCAGCAGCGACTCCGCGGGCCGGTCCTCCATGAGGATGTTGTGGATCGTGCGCTCGGTGCGTCCAGAGCCGCGCGTGAACGGCCGGATGTCCGACGCCTTGATCATCACCGCGTCGGCGCCGCGCCTGGCCGGCGCCCAGCACAGCGCAACCTCGCAGGAATCGCTGGAGGCTGTGATCTCGAGCTCCTGTCCGGGCGGCGCGTAGACCGAGTCGGGCGTGCCGTCGAAGACGCTGTTCCGGGAGCCGACCGAACTCCACGCATGCGAGCCGGCCGCAATGTCCGCCTGCCCCGACAGCATCACGGCGCACACCTCTCGGGAACCGGTCGATGGCCTGATGCCATCACCGCGCCGCAGCTCGTGAACCTCGAAACCCACGTAAGACCAGCCCGCCGATTCCGGCGTGACGATCGTGGGCTGCGCGGATCGCCGCACCACGAGCCCGCTCACAGGTGCCACCGCCGGCGCGCCTGCTCGCGCTGATGCTCTTCGCGCGCCTTCTTCACGTCCGCCGACTCGGAGACTTCAGCCACCGGCACGTCCCACCAGCTGTCGTATGACGGCACACCTTCGTACCGATCGACCGGCACGTGGATCACGACTGTCCGGTCGATCTTTTTCGCCGCCACCAGCGCGTCGCGCAGCTCCTCCACGCTGCGTGTCCGGAACACGTGCGCACCCAGTCCCTCGGCGTTTAGCGCGAGATCGACTGGCAGACGCTCGCCGTCACCGTGAACGGCATCGTCGCCCAGCGATCCGTTCTCGCGATAGCGATAGCGGGTGCCGAATCCGGCCGTTCCCTTCGAGCGCGACAGCCCGCCGATCGAAGCGAAACCATCGTTGTCCACCAGCACGACCGTCAACTTGGCGCGCTCCTGGATGGAGGTCACTATCTCCTGCGACATCATCAGGTACGAGCCGTCGCCGACCATGACGTACACCTCTCGCGACGGATCGGCGAGCTTCACGCCAAGGCCCCCCGCGATCTCGTAGCCCATCGTCGAGTATCCGTACTCGACGTGGTAGCCCTTGACGTCACGGGTCCGCCACAGCTTGTGCAGGTCGCCCGGCATCGACCCGGCGGCGCACACGACGACGTCGCGCGGCGCCGAGAGATCGTTCACCGCACCGAGGACCTCCGACTGGGCAGGCAGAGGCGCGTGGCCTACGTTGTAGAGCCTGGAGACCTCGGCGTCCCATTCGGCTCGCAGCTGCTCGTATTCGCGCCGGTACTCATCGGCCACAGACCAGCCCTGGAGCCTTTGGTCGAGCGACTCGAGGGTCGCGCGGGCGTCGCCGGTCAGCGGAATCCCGCCCAGCTTGTGGCTGTCGAGCTCCGCGACATTGATGTTGACGAAACGCACGTCAGGGTTTTGAAACGCCGTGCGCGAAGCGGTGGTGAAATCGGTGTAGCGCGTGCCGATCCCGATGATGAGATCGGCTTTCGCCGCGACGCGGTTCGCCGCCCGGGCTCCTGTCGCGCCGATGCCGCCCATCGCGCCTGCGTGATCGAACGGCAGCGAGCCCTTGCCCGCCTGCGTCTCCGCGACGGGAATGCCGCTGCGCGCCACGAAGCGACGCAGGACTTCGCTTGCCTCTGAGTAGACGACGCCTCCGCCGGCGACGATCAGCGGACGCACCGCGCTGCGGATGAGGGACACCGCGCGATCGAGCGCCGGGTCATCAGGCAGCTGCCGTCCGATGTGCCAGACACGACTCGCCAAGAATTCGGCTGGATAGTCGAACGCTTCCGCCTGCACGTCCTGAGGCAATGCCAGCGTGACCGCGCCGGTGTCCGCCTGGCTGGTCAGGACCCGCATCGCCGCCAGGGCCGCGGGGATCAGCTGCTCCGCCCGCTCGATCCGATCGAAATACCTCGAGACGGGAATGAAGGCGTCATTCACGCTGACGTCGCCCCGCGACGAGCTCTCCAGCTGCTGCAGCACCGGGTCGGGCCGGCGTGAGGCGAATACGTCACCCGGCAGGAGGAGCACTGGAATCCGGTTGACCGTGGCGGCGGCGGCGCCCGTGACCATGTTGGTCGCGCCCGGACCGATTGACGTGGTGCAGGCCATGGTCGCGAGGCGGTTGCGCATCTTCGCGAACCCAGCCGCGGTGTGCACCATCGCCTGCTCGTTGCGCGACTGGTAGTACGTGAGCAGCTGGGGATCCTGCGCCAGCGCCTGGCCGACGCCGGTGACGTTGCCGTGTCCAAAGATGCCGAAACAGCCTTCGATGAACTTGTGGTCGACGCCGTCGCGCTCGGTTCTCTGGGCGGACAGGAACCTGACCAGCGCTTGCGCCATGGTCAGCCGGACCGTCTTCATTTCTTGCCTAGCTTGGGTCGGGAAGCATCACGTCGCGCACCAGGCCGTCGAGATCGGTGCAGGCGGCGATGAACTGGCGCAGCGTACGCACCGTCGGCGCGAATGAGTCGAACTCGTCGATCGTCAGGCCTTCCTCCGAGTAAGCACGGCGAAAGTCCGGGAAGTGGCCGAGGAGCTGATCGACGATCTTCGCTTCGACCGGCTCGTCGATCCGCGAGCGCACCTCGATGTCGCTTGCGTTGAAGCGCTTCTGCCACGCCGACGGCGGCGAGATGACCGCGTCGGCGCCGATGAGCTCGCTCCAGTGCATGTGGTTGCGGAACGCCGCCGACAGCAGCCGCAGCCTGTAGCCGCGCTCACGGAAGATGCCGTACGTCTTCTTGAAGACAGCCACCCCGGCCCACTCGGTCACGCCAGGATCGACCGATATGTCGCGCTTGTCGAGCAGGACCTTCATCCAGTCGTCGAGGCGGCCGACCATGATCGTGCATACCGTCCCCATCGACTTGACTTCCTTGCCTTCGCTTTCGCGGCGGCGCAGACCGCGCTCGACCGCTTCCGCGACGGCGATGCACTGGGGCAGGGTGAAGCAGACCGTCGCGTTGATGCTGATCCCGCGATGGGTCGCATCTTCGATGGCCGCGATGCCGGCTTTGGTGGCCGGGATCTTCACGATCATGTTCGGCGCGAGCTTGTCGAACGCCACGGCCTGCTCGACGATGGCGCCCGCATTCCGATAGAGCCTTGGATCGGTCTGGACCGAGAGGCGCCCATTGCGCCCGCGATGCTCCGCGAATGCAGGTTCGAGCAGCTTCGCGGCTCTTACCGACAGCTCTTCGATGAGCTCCCAGCCGATCTGATCCTCGGTCGCGCCCGGTTGCCCACGGAGCAGATCCTGGATGCGAGGCTTCCAGATGCCGATCTCCTTCTTGAGGATGCCAAGAGCGATCACCGGGTTGCACGTGGCGCCGACAGCTCCGTTTTCGATTGCGTAGCGGAGCTCATCGATGTCCGCCGAGTCGTTCCACAAGCACGTGGGCGTGGTCTGCGTCATCTGGTGCAGCGGGCTCTTGTACGTGACTGCGCCGGTCAACCTGGTCCTCACATTACCCCCAACGATGGGCCTCTTCACCATCTCGTGACGACAACCTTCTTGCGAGTGTAGAAGTCGATCCCGTCCGTGCCATGCACGTGCAGGTCGCCGTAAAAGGAACCCTTCCAGCCGCTGAACGGAAAGAACGCGAACGGCTGGGCGATTGGCACATTGATGCCGGTCATACCCGCTTCCACCCTCTCCCGGAACTCGCGTGCCGAGCGGCCCGACTGCGTGAAGATCGTCGCCATGTTGCCCAGGGCCATCTCGTTGGCCTGACCGATCGCGTCCGCGAGGGTGGCCGCCCGAGCGAACGAAAGCACCGGGCCAAAGATCTCTTCATGGCCGACGCTCATCCCGGCTGTGACGCGATCGAGGATGGTCGGCCCGAGGAAGAATCCCGGCCGCGACATCTCGTGCCGCCCGTCGACGATCAGCTCCGCGCCCTCCGCGATTCCCTTGTCGACATACCCGGCGACCTTGTCGCGATGCTCGGCCCGGATGAGGGGGCCGACCTGCACCGACGGATCGTCTCCGGGCCCGACGATAAGCTTGGTCGCCGCGTCTCTCAGCGGATCGAGGAGAGTGTCCGCCGCGCGGCCGACCGCGACCGCCACCGAACCGGCCAGGCATCGCTCGCCGGCATTGCCGAAAGCGGAGTTGAGGATCGCGGGCACGGCCAGAGCCGGGTCGGCGTCGGGCATGACCACGATGTGGTTCTTGGCGCCGCCCAGAGCCTGAACTCGCTTGCCGTGCGCCGCAGCGGTTTCATAAACGTGTTTCGCGACCGGCGCCGAACCCACGAACGAGATCGCGGCCACCTTCGGATGCCGGAGCAGGGCATCCACCGCCTCGCGCGCTCCGTGGACCACGTTCAGGACCCCTTCGGGGAAGCCGGCCTCGAGAAACAGCTCGGCCAGGCGCTGACCGCCGAGCGGGGTGCGCTCGGACGGCTTGAGGACGAAGGTGTTCCCCGCCACCACCGACAGCGGAAACATCCACAGCGGGATCATCACCGGGAAGTTGAAAGGCGGGATTCCGGCGCAGACACCAAGCGGGTAGCGGTAGAGGTCCTGGTCGACGCCGGCGGAGACGTCGCGCAGGGTTCGTCCCTGGAGCAGCGTTGGCGCGCCGCACGCGAAGTCGACCACCTCGATGCCGCGCCGCACCTCGCCGCGCGACTCTTCCAGCGTCTTGCCGTGGTGCCGGGTGATGATCGACGCGAGCTCCTCGAAGTGCTCTTCGAGGAGGGCCTTGTAGCGAAACATCAGTCGCACCCGCTCCATCACGGCGGTCTTCGACCATTCGGCGTAAGCCCTGGCTGCGGCCGAGACCGCCGCGTCCACGTCTCGGTCGCCGGACAGAGGCACCTGCTCGATGACCTCGCCGGTCGCCGGGTTGAAGACGGGTAGCGACGCGACGCCTTCCGCGGGCGGTCGCCAGTCCTTACCGATGAGGTTGCGAATCATCGACGGCCCTCCAAATCTTGGACCAACGCTTCAGCCGGGTGCGCAGTCGAAACATCCCGCACCGACACTGTAAGCGCGGCCACGACCGCCGCCATGACCGCCGCGATCGCGAACGCGTAGAAGGCGGTGCGAATCCCCGCCACGGACCACACCAGCCCACCGATGATCGGACCGACAGTCACGCCGATGTTTTCGAACTCACCAAACAGGCCCATGTAGAAGGCGTGACGGCGGCGCGGCATCGACTCCGCGATCCAGGCCGTCGCGGCCGGCCAGATCAGCGAAGCTCCGACAGCACGGATGGCCGCCCCCGCGATGACGATCACGAGGTTGCCCGCCAGCGCGTACGTGACATACCCGGCCGCCGTGAGAACGCCGCCCGCGATCATCGCGGGCTTGCGCCCCCAGCGGTCAGCCGCGTTTCCACCCGGGACCAGCAGCAAGCCGGCGATCAGGCCGACGGCGAGCATCGCCGAGCCGGCGGCGGAAGCTGACATGTGCAGCTGGTTCGTGACCAACAAGGGGAGAAGGGCAAGCTCGCCGCCCAGGCCGATCTGGATCAGCAGGACAAGCGTCGCGGTGACGGCCAGCACGCGGATGACCGTGCTGCGGCCACCCGAGCGGTTGTGCCCCGCCTTGTCGTCGAAGTCGATTCGGCTGTGATGATCGGCGAGCGTGTAACCCCGAAACACCGCGGCCACCAAGATCGCCGAGATGAGAGGCAGCACGGCGCCGGCGAGCATCACGTCGTGGATCGGCAGGCGGTCGATGAGAGCGCCGCCCGCGCCCGCACCGACGGCCTCCGCAATCACCCACTGCGAGGCGAGCAGCGCAAGACCCGTAGCGCGGAGCCGTGAATGCAGCGCGGTACCCAGGTACGAGCGTGCGATCGGCCCAACCGCGACCATCATCCCGGACGCGAGCAGGTAGCTGACCGCGATGAGCGCGACGGAGTCGACGCGGGACAGCAGGACGATGAACGCCGCGTACAGAACCTGTGACGCGATGAGCGGTGCGCGGTATCCGACCCGGTCGGCCACCACTCCCCAAAGCCACTCAAACGCGAACATGCCGAACCCGAACATGGACAGCGTCAGGCCCGTCGCCTCAGGGCTCGCGCGGAGCTGCACCAGCTCCAGCGGAAGGCAGATCTGCAGCAGCCCTGTCGCGAGAGTCGAGAAGGCGAGAGCGCCGATCATCGCTCCGCTCCGGCTCTTGATCAGTGGTTCGGTAATCAACGAACGATATGCGGTGGCGCGACAATGGCGCGGATCGATGGGTGGCGTTGAACGCCCGCGCTTGGGCGTCGTGACCGAAGCATTCGCGAATCGCCCGCTCGTCGATGTCATGGACTGGATCGTTGCGAACGCGCCCACCGTCGCCGCGCTCGAGGTCGGCGCGGGCGGCTACGCGCCGACGGGGCACTGCGATCTGCCTCGCCTGCTGCGCGACGCGTCGGCCCGCAAGCGCTGGCTGAGCGAGATCACCGCGCGTGGCCTGAGCGTCGCCGCGCTCAACGTCTGGGGCAACCCGCTCCATCCCGACGAAGCCATCGCCACACAGCACGACGCGGACCTACGCGACGCGGTGCGTCTTGCCGCATTGATCGGCGTCGACCGCGTGGTCGCGCTGGCCGGCTGTCCGGCGGGGGCGGCGGGCGACCGCACGCCGCACTTCGCCGGCGGCGGATGGCTTCCCTATCTCGAGTCGATACACGAGGCGCAGTGGAAAGATGCGGTGGCGCCCTACTGGTCGGGCGTCGCCGAGTTTGCAGCACGCGAGCATCCGCGGCTCCTGGTCTGTCTCGAGCTGCATCCCGGGACGGTCGTGTACAACGTCGAGACCTTCGACCGGATCGCAGCGCTGGGCGACTCGATCGCGGCCAACATCGACCCGAGCCATTTCTTCTGGATGGGCATGGACCCGATGGCCGTCGTCAAGGCGGTCGGCGTGCGTGCCGGCCACTGCCACGGCAAGGATGTCGTGTTCGCGAAACACAGCCTTGCGCTCAACGGGTTGCTCGACCGCCGCTGGCCGCGGCCCCCGGAGGAGATGCCCTGGAACTTTGGAGTGGTCGGACGCGGGCATGACCCGGCCTGGTGGCGCTCGTTCGCCGCCGCCCTGACGCGTTCGACCCGCGTTCACACCATCGCGGTCGAGCACGAAGACCCGTTTGTGCCCCCGGAGGAAGGCATCCCGGAAGCGGCCAAGGTCCTGGCGGCGCCGCCGTGAGGCCCGGGTGTTGACACCGCAAACCCTTTCGTATAGGGTCGGTGGAACGTTCCAACATATTCAAATGAGGTCGGGGCGAGATGGCGGACCGGCTTAGGGTAGGGGTGATCGGGTGCGGCTTGATCGCCCAGGTGATGCACCTCAACTACCTCCGCGAGCTCTCCGACCGATTCGAGGTCGCGGCGGTCTGCGACCTGTCGGCGGAGGTCCGGGCGGCCTGCGCCCGCGAGTACGGGGTCACGGAGCAGTACGAATCCTGGCAGGAGCTCGTGACGCGGCCGCTGGACGCCGTGCTCGTCCTCACGTCCGGCAGCCATGCCCCGATCGCTGTCGCGGCCGCCGAGGCGGGCCTTCACGTCCTGGTCGAGAAGCCGATGTGTTTTTCCGTCGCGGAGGGCCAGGAGATGGTCGCCGCCGCCGACAGGGCGGGCAAGGTGCTGATGGTCGGGTACAACAAGCGCTACGACCCGGCTTACCGGCGCCTCATCGAGGAGTCGCGCAAATTGGCCGACCTGCGGCTGCTCCGCATCACAACACTCGAGTCGCCGATCCCGCCATACGTGCAGCACTACAACCTTCGCCGCGGCGGACCATTGCCCAAGGCGCTCGTGCAGACGCTGAAGGACGACGACGACGCCCGCATCGACGCAGCGCTCCCCGACGCCGACTCGCTGTCGCGATGGGCGTATCGAAATGTGCTGCTCGACAGCCTGGTGCATGAGCTGAACGCCATGCGCGGCGTGGTTGGTGAACCGGAGAGCCTTCTTTTCGCGGACCTCCGCGAGAACGGCGTCACCGCGGTCTTCAAGTACGGCTCGGCGCAGTGCGTGTTGACCTGGGTCGATCTGCCTGTGATCGCGCGCTACCAGATGGAGTTTGCCTTTTACTCGCCGGAGCGCCGGGTGACTCTGTCGTTTCCCTCCCCATTCCTCCGCAGCATGCCCACGACGCTGATCACGGAGGAGGGCGAGGCCGACTCACCCCACGCATCGCGCACGGAAGAGGTGACCTCGTATCGCGAGAGCTTCAAGGAGGAGCTCATGCACTTTCATGAGTGCGTGACGACCGGCCGGCAGCCGATCACATCAGGCAAGGACTCCCTGCACGACATTGCGCTGTGCGAATCGCTGGTCGCGGTGCACCGCAGCCGGGCGCCGCGCGACCATCCGTCCGAACCCGCGATGGCGGCGGCGCCCACTAAGCGCTCGTGACGGACATGCGCGATGTGGTGGTAATCGCCAACGCCCCAGTCAGCTATGGCGCATTCGAGCTGACCGTCGGGATCATGCCCGACGTCCCGGACGGCGCCACCGTGCTCGACCAGGTGGCGGACGCTGGATACGCCGGAGTGGACCTCGGCCCGCTCGGCTACTTCGGTTATGGAGAGGAGCTCGCCTCGAGCCTGCGACGCCGAAGCCTTTCGCTGTCAGGCGGATTTTTCGAGCTCCCGTTCAGCGAGCTCGACAAGATGCCGGTCGCGCTGCGCGAGCTGGGTTCGCTGCTCGATGTCTTCGACGCCGCCGGGAGCAAGAATGGGCTGAAGCCGAAGCCGACCCTGGCCGACATCGGGAGCGAGCTGCGAAGGTCGCGACCTGGCCAGGCAGCGAAGGACCGCTCCCTTGGCTTCGATGACGAAATGTGGAAGAAGTTCGCCGAGGGCGTCGAGATGGCTGCCTCGCTGTGTCGCGAGCGCGGGTATGAGCCGACGTTCCACCACGAGACGGGGACCCGCGTCGAAGCGCCCTGGGAGATCGAGAAGGTGCTCGAGCTGACGTCGATCGGCGTCTGCCTCGACACCGGGCACCTTCTGCTCGGGGGCGGCGACCCATTGCGGGCGATGCGCGAGTGGCAGGCGCGAATCAACCACCTTCATCTCAAAGACGCGCGACGCGCAGTCGTCGAAGCGATCGTGCGCGAAGCCGCGCCGGTCGACGAGATCTGGCGGAGGCGAGCATTCTGCCGCCTCGGAGAAGGCGACCTGGACGTCGATGGCATGCTGGACGAGATCCGCGGGTCATATTCGGGCTGGATCGTCGTCGAGCAGGACGTCCTGCCAGACGCCGACGGCACGGCCGCCGCGGATCAGCGGGCGAACCGCGCGTACCTGGCCGCGCGGGGGTTCTAAGCCGTGGCGCAGCTCAAGTTGGGCCTGGCCGGGGCAGGGCGCATGGGGCGCAACCACCTCCGCGCACTCGCGGCCTCGACGCACGTCAAGGTGACCGCCATCGCGGAGCCGGTCGAGAGCACGCGGCGATCGCTGCAGTCCAGCGACATCCACATGTACGCAGACCTGGATCAGATGCTGGATTCGGCCGCGATCGACGCCGTGCTGGTCTGTGTGCCGAGCGACAAACACCTCGCGACCGTCAAGCGGCTTGTCAGCGCCGGGATGCCGACGCTGTGCGAAAAACCGGTCGGGGTCACCGCGTCCGACGCCGAGCAAGCCTCCGCGCTGGTGGCCGCCGCCGGGCTGCCATTCCAGGTTGGATTCTGGAGGCGGTTCGTGCCGATGCTGCAAGACCTGCGCGACCGCATCGCGCACGGAAAGCTCGGCGACATCTACGCGGTGGCGAACTTCCAGTGGGACGGGGAGCCGCCCAGCTCGAATTTCCGCGCCCACAGCGGCGGCATCTTCGTCGACATGGGGGTGCACGAGTTCGATCAGACGCGGTGGCTCGTCGGGCAGGAGTTCGGCCCGATCACGTCGCTTGCGTCCGGTGTGGCCGAGGAGCCCTGGCCGGGCGACCCCGAAAGCGCGCATGCAATGGCAGAGCTGTCGGGCGGAACGACTGCGTTCGTCTCGCTGGGCCGGCGCTTTCCTCTCGGTGACGTGTGCAAGGTCGAGGTTTTCGGGACCAGGGGCGCAGAGGAATGCAAGTTTCTGTGGCCGCCCACCGCGGACGACACATTCTTCGGTGCGCTGCGCCTCCAGGCGGAGAGCTTCGCGCGGCACGTGCATGGAGCACCTCTCGAAGGGGCGAGCGCGAGCGACGCGGCGGCGGCTCTCGAGGCGGCCCAGCGCGCGGCCGCCCAGGTGATGTCCCCGACGTGAGCGGACCTCAGATCGGGATCGGCATCGTCGGGTACGGAATGATGGGCAAGGCCCATGCCTACGGATACGCCGTCGCGCCCCTGATGAGGAAGCTTCCCTACCGCCCTCAGGTCCGCGTGATCAGCGGCCGCGACGCAACCAGGGTTGCGGCCGCCGCCGCCGCATACGGCATCCAATCCTGGGTCGCAGACTGGGGCGAGCTCGTCCGGCGGCCGGACGTGGACGTCGTCGACATATGTACGCCGCCGGGCACGCACGCCGAGATTGCCACCGCGGCGGCCGCCGCGGGCAAGGCCGTGATCTGCGAGAAGCCCCTCGCAGTCTCGTACGCCCAGGCCGCCTCGGTCCGCGACGCGGTGGAGCGCGCGCACGTTCTGAACGCTGTGGGCTTCAACTATCGCCGGCTGCCTGCGGTGTCGCTGATGAAGCGGATGATCGACGAGGGCGCCGTCGGAAAAGTCAGGCTCGTCCGCGGGAGCTGGCTGTCCGACGAGTTCGTCGATCCGACGATCCCATTCGACTGGCGCTTCGACCGGTCGATGGGCGGCAGCACGATCGCCGACCTGGGGAGCCACCTGATCGACATGGCGACCTGGATGGCGGGACCGGTCGACGAGGTCAGCGGCCAATCCGAAACATTCGTCCGGGAGCGGTCGCGGCGCGAGGTCACGGTGGACGAGGCCTCATCGGCATTGGTCCGTTTCGCGTCGGGGGCTCGCGGCGTTTTTGAGATGGCGCGCACAGCCGTACGGCGGCCGTGCGATCTGACGCTCGAGGTCAACGGCGACCGGGGCACGCTGGTTTTCGAATACGCCCGGCTGAATGAGCTCCTCTACGGAGATGGACAAGACCGTGCCGACCTCTATGGCATGCGGCGCATCCGAGCCGAACATTCGAGCCACCCCTACGCCAAGGACTGGTGGCCGATCGGCCAGGGCGTCGGGTACGGGTCGAGCTTCGTGAACCATCTCGGCGACCTGCTCGAGCGATGGCCGGAAGGGCCGTGGGATCCCGGCTTTGCGCAGGGAGCCGCCGTGCAGGCGGTGTGCGAGGCGATCGAGCGTTCGGCGGCCGAACGGCGGTGGGTACAGGTCGCTGAAGTCACCGCGGCGGCATCGCCGGTCCGGCCGTAGCCCCGGCTTCGCCGCCGCCTCCCCATAAATGGGGAGGAGTTAAATCGTTCTTGACGGAGAACGGGGGTTGGCCTATGGTTCTGGAACGCTCCAAAACGTGGGGTCTTCGGTGTAATTGTTGTCGCTCGTTCAGGGGAGGGAAGCATGGCGAGCTCCAGCGCATCCGTGGGAGGCAAGGCTGTGGCCGGCCAGGGCCTCTTCACCCGTCAGTCGTCCGGGCTTGTCCGGGAGCTGGGCATCCCGGCCGCGACCGGCATCGCGCTCGCGTCCGTCGCGGTCGTCAACACCTTCATCAACTTCAATGCCGGTCTGGTCTCGTTCAACCAGGCCGACATGACCCTGCCCCTCCTGCTCGGGGCAGGCATCTGGCTGGTCGCGATGTTCGCTTACAGGTACCTTCTCGAGGCGATTCCCCGAGCCGGCGGCGAGTACGTCTACCTCTCCCGCATCATCTCGCCCGCGCTGGGTGCGATGGCCGGCATAGGCATCTGCATCGCGTTCACATACATCCTCGCGGCGAACGCGAACTTCACCGCCGCGTACACCCCGTTCATGCTGACCGCGCTCGGTGCCGCCTTCAACAGCTCGGCAATAAGCGACGCTGCGAACAACGTAACCAGCCAGGGCGCGGTGGCGGCGATCAGCGTGGTCATGCTGCTCGTCGTCGGGGCGGTTTCCCTCGTGTCGATCCGGCGCCTCGCCCAGGTCATCCTTGCCCTGGTCGGCATCCAGCTGCTCGCGTTCCTGGTCCTTGGCTGGCTGCTCATCACGCACTCGCACCAGGATTTCGTCAACGCACTCGCCTCGTTCAGCAATCACCCGAGCGCGTACAACGACATCCTGGCCGCGGCGCAGAAGGCCCAGATCCCGCTCGGGATCTCGATCGGCGCCTCGCTGACCGCGGTGCCGTTCATGGTCCTGAACTACAACGGCGTGCTGTACGCGTACTACGTCGGAGGCGAGCTCAAGCGGCCGGGACGGACATACCTCTACGCCTCGGTGATCAGCATCGCCCTGCTCGTGGTCGTTTGGCTCGGCGTGTGGCTGCTCATGCGCAACACCGTCGGCCTGGACTTCATGCAGTCGCAGGCCAAGCTCGGCGCCACCGACCCGGCCGCGTATGGCGCCATCACGAGCCTTCAGTCTTCGGCCGGGGGGCTTGGCTACGGGTTGGTTCTGTCCGGGGATCCGATCTCGAAGATCCTGATCGGCATCGCCGTGCCGTCGGCGGAGCTGGCGGTCGACCTCGCGTTCGTGGCCGTGGTCACTCGCGTCATGTTCGCGCTCGCCTTCGACCGGTTGCTTCCGATCAGCCTCGCCAAGATCAGCGAGCGCAACGCCATCCCGACCAACGCAATCATCGTCGCGGTCGTGATCGGGATCCTGTTTGCGATCCTGGCCGCGTTCGTGAACCTCTCCAACATCGTGGCCAACCTGGCGCTCTTCGTCGCCCTCATCATCGTCGCCGGCGGAGTGGCGGCGACAGCACTTCCTTACCGCCGCCCGGATCTGATCATGCGGCCGGGCCAGACGGAGCTGCCTCGCGTGGGAGGCGTTCCGGTGCCGGCGATCTGGGGAGCCGCGACGACATTGCTTGCCGCGATCGTGGTCGTGCTGATCATCACGCACCCTGAGGTGTTCGGCAGCTTCACCTTCACCTCCGTCGGAGCGCTGGTGATCGTCCTGATTGCCGGCCCGGTCATCTACCTGATCGCGCGGCAGATGAGACTGTCTCGCTCCTCGATCGACCTGCGCCTCGCGATGCGGGAGCTGCCTCCCGAGTAAGGGGTAGGCGGAGGGCTCATGTTTTTCGGCCGTGCCAAGAAGCGGGCCCTCCGCATCTATTTCGCCACCGACGTCCACGGCTCAGACCGCTGCTTCCGCAAGTTCCTGGCCGCGGCCGACTCGTATGACGCCGACGTGCTCGTGCTCGGCGGAGACATCGCGGGCAAAGGCCTGGTGCCGATCCGGTCGCACAACGGAACCCTGAGCGCGAAAGTCCGCGGCGAGCCTGTCACGGTGCCGCGCGCCGAGGAGGACCGGTTGCGCGCGGAGATCAACCGTCTCGGCTTCTATTCGATCGTCGCGGGCGATACGGACATGGAGCGCCTTGAGGCAGAGCCGGCCTTTCTCGACGCCGCGTTCGAGAGCGCGATCGTGGATCAGATCCACGGCTGGTGCAGGCTCGCGGAGGACAGGCTCAAGGCACGCGTTCGCTGCATCATCACGCCGGGCAACGACGACCCCAGGGCGATCGACGCGGTCCTCAGGTCCGAGCCACGCATCGAGTCGCCAGAGGGTGAGATCTGCGATCTCGGCCCGGTCATGATGGCAAGCTGCGGTGACGTGACCCCGACTCCCTGGAACACCGAGCGCGAGTACTCCGAGGAGGAGCTGGGCAGCCGCCTGGAGAAGATCCTCGAGCAGGCTCCGGCCGGGCGAAAGATGGTGGTCAACTTCCACTGCCCGCCCTACGGCTCCGGCCTGGACTTCGCGGCCGAGCTCGACGCCCAGCTGCGGCCGGTGATCCGCGGCGGCCGCCCGAGCATCGTGCCTGTCGGGAGCAAGGCGGTGCGCGACGTCATCAAGCGACATCAGCCGGTCGTTGGCCTCCACGGGCACATCCACGAATCGCGCGCCGCCCAGAAGATCGGGTCCTCGATGTGTCTCAACCCTGGCAGTGACTACACCGCGGACGTGCTGCGCGGCGCTATCGTGGACTTCGCCGAGGATGGGAGCTACATCGATTTTCTCTTCACCGCCGGGTAACCGGCCCGTCCCGGACCTGATCGAGGAATCCCGCCGCCTCGTCGACGCCTCGAACAAGAAAGGTGTGCTCGTCCGCCTTCTCGGAGGCGTTGCCGTCTACTTGCAGTCACCCCAGGAAGGTCCCCTTCTTCCCCGCCCGATCAACGACATCGATCTCGTCACCAGGCGCGGCGCGCGGACGGCGGTGACCGGCGTGCTGGTCGCCGCCGGGTACGCGCCGGACGAGATGTTCAACGCACTCCACGGATCGCGGCGGCTGCTTTTCTTCGACGACGCCAACGGCCGCAAGCTGGACGTCTTCGTCGGCGAGTTTGCGATGTGCCACCAGGTGCCCATCGCGGACCGGCTCGATCGCGAGCCGCTCACGGTTCCACTTGCTGAGCTGTTGATGACCAAGCTCCAGATCGTGCAGCTGACCGAGCGCGACCAGCGCGACATCTACAACCTCGTCTTTCACCACGACGTGACGGCGAGCGGCGGGGACGCGATCGAGGCTGACTACGTCGGCGAGCTGTGTGCGCGCGACTGGGGCCTGTGGCGGACCGCCAAGGCGACCATCGGGCAGTGCCAGAAGAACGTCGCCGACTACCAGCTTCCGCCGGCCGCGGTAAGCCTCATCGCAGAGCGGCTGGATCTGCTGTGGGCACAGATCGAGGCCACGCCAAAGACCGCCAGGTGGCGCATGCGCAACCGCGTCGGCGACCGGATGCGCTGGTACAACGAGCCTGAAGAAAACGCCCAGTCGAAATGACCGGGCCGGCGACTGAGAGCCTCCCGAGATGCGCTCCGCGACCTGATACGATCCGACAACAAGAAGCCCCGGCGTGAACAGCCCTTGGGAAGGGCGTTGTTGAACCTCAGAGGAGGTCTGAATGCAACCAATCACCCGGCGTGAATTCGTCAAACGCACGGCGGTGGCCGGAGCGATGTTGACCTCGATCCCCGCCATCCTCGAGGCATGTTCGACCGGAACCCCGACGTCGAACAAGCCGTCGAAGCTGACGATCGCGGCCGTTCAAGGGGCTGAAGACGGTCCGCTCAAGAAGGTCGCGCCCATGTATCAATCGCAGACGGGAATCACGATGGAGATCGTCGAGTTTCCCTACGACCAGCTGTTCGAGAAGCTGGTCACCACGTTCCAGGCGAACGGATCCAGCTACGACCTTTGCATGATGGACGACCCCTGGATGCCAAAGTTCGGCACCATGGGCGCGCTCCAACCGCTCGACTCCAACTTCGGGTTCACACGCGATTCGGACATCCCGAGCATCGTGTACGACGTCGGCACGTGGCCGCCTCCGCGCGGGCCGGTACCGCCGTCAGAGCAGGGCAAGACGCAGCATCTGTACGGCATCACGATCGTCGGCAACGTCGAGATGTTCATGTATCGAAAAGACCTGGCCTCGAGCCCGCCAGGCAGCTGGGACGACGTGCTGGCCAACGCCCAGAAATTCAACAAGGCCAACTTCTATGGGTACGTGATCCGCGGCAAGGCCACGAACCCCGCGAGCAGCGACTCGCTGCCGATCCTGTGGTCCTTCGGCGGTGACATCTTCGACACCAGCTGGAAGGTCGTGCTCGACTCCACGGCGTCGATCGACGCCATCACCTTCCTTACCCAGACGCTGAAGAAATATGCCGAACCTGGCGCCGAGAACACCGACGCGGGCGACCGTGACCGGCTGATCGCGATCGGGCAGGCGTTCCAGTCGACGACCTGGCCTGCCGAGGTCACCGGCGTGGTGGAGGCGGCGGGAGTTTCCCAGGTGGCCGGCAAGATGGCCTACATCCCGATCCCCAAGGGGCCAAGCGGAAAGGGCCTTGGCATGATGGGCAACTGGCTGCTCGGCATACCGAAGGGGTCGAGCAACGGATCGGCCGCGGCTGACTTCATCAAGTGGCTGATAAAGACCGAAAACATGAAGACTTACGTCCAGAACGGGGGCATCCCCACACGGACGAGCCTGCTCAACGACTCGACGCTCGGCCAGGCCAATCCGTACTTCCCGGCGCTGGCTCAGTCCCTGGCCGCCTCGCCGAACTGGCGTCCGCGGACCGACCAGTGGAATGCGGTCGAGACGATCTACGGCACCGCGGTCAACCAGGCGGTGGCCGGGCTCAAGACGCCAAAAGACGCGCTGACGGCAGCCGCTTCGCAGATTCGCGCCGCCATGAAGCAGGCCGGGTACCCTTCCTAGCTTGACGATGTGATTCGTTCGTCGCCGAACCTACCGGCCCCCCACGCCCCGCAGGCGGAAAGGGCCGGTAGGCGCCGGCTGAGCCGGGACGAACGGCTCGCGTACATGCTCCTCCTGCCGGCCCTGGGCGCAGTGTTCGTGATCGTCACCATCCCTTTCGTCCTGGTCCTCATCCAGTCGGTCAGCGCGGACGACGGGACACTGATCGGTCTTCGCAATTACACCCGCGCCCTCGGCAACCCGCTGCTCTACGACGCGATACGGGCCACCGGGGTCTACAGCGTGATCGTCCTGCCCATCGAGATCCTGCTCGGCCTGAGCTTTGCGCTCCTCGTGCATCGAACGGTGCGGTGGCCGGGCGTGCGCGCGGCGATCTACGTGCTGGCCATCCTGCCGTTGGTGGTGCCGCCGGTCGCGATCGGCGTGGTGGCCCGACTGGTGTACGCGCCGAGCTACGGCGTGCTGAACGTGATCCTCGAGCGGGTCGGCCTGACCCACCACGAGGTGAACTGGTTGGGCGATCCGACACTGGCCATGCTGGCGGTGGCAAGCGTCGACATCTGGCAGTGGACGCCGTTTGTGTACCTCGTACTGTTCTCCGGGCTTCAAACAGTGCCGCGCGAGTCGGTCGAAGCCGCGCAGATCGATGGCGCGGACTGGTGGGCCCAGTTCCGCTTTATCGACCTCTTCTACCTGCGGCCGCTGTTCCTCCTCATCATCTTCTTCAGGCTGGCCGACGTCCTGCGTGTGTTCGACCATGTGTTCATCCTCACGGGCGGCGGCCCGGGCACAACGACGCAGCTGCTGAGCCTCTACATCTACCGCGTCGAATTCAAGTTCTTCGACAGCGGGCAAGCCGCTGCGCTCGCCGTGCTGGTGCTTGTGTCGTTCAGCATCCTCTACAGGCTCATCTCCCGGGCGCTTCCGCTGGAGCGAACGTGAGGCAGACGTTTCTGCGGACCGCCCTGGCCACTGTCGCCCTCGGCATGGCCGGCGTCCTGTACGGCTTTCCCCTGTACTGGCTGTTCGTCACCTCGCTCAAGAGCAAGGCGGAGCTGTTCGCCAGCTCCGTGCACCTGATCCCTCACAACCCGACATTCGCGGCGTACACGAGCGTGCTGATCGAGCGTGGGTTCTGGGTTTTGCTCAAGAACAGCGTGATCGTCTGCTTCTCGACCGTCGTGGTGACGCTCGCGCTCGGCTTGCTGATCACGTACCCGATCACGCGGCTGCCGGTGCCGCCGCGGCTGCGCGTGAACATCCTGATCTGGGCCCTCTCCCTGCGCTTCCTGCCGCCGATCGCTGTCGTGATCCCGTACTTCGCGATAGTTCGAACGCTGCAGCTCTACGACCAGCCGATCGCGCTGATCGGGATCTACTCGCTCTTCAACCTGCCCTTCGCGATCTGGATGCTCAAGGGCTTTCTGGATGAGATCCCCATCGAGCTGGAGGACGCCGCTCTGGTCGACGGTGCAAGTCGGTGGATTGCTTTCCGCCGCGTGCTGCTGCCGCTGGCGGCCCCGGGCGTGATGGCGGCGGGGATCATCGTCTTCACGTTTGCGTGGAGCGAGTTCCTCTTCGCCTTGATCCTGACCGCCACACCCAACTCGCAAACCTTCCCGGTCGGGGTCCAGGGCCTGGTCACTCAATTCGAGATCATCTGGAACGATATGGCCGCTTCCGGTGTGATCGCGATGGCCCTTCCGCTGGTGCTGATGGTGATCGGGCGTAGATACATCGTCGCCGGCTTGACGTTCGGCGTGATTCGCGAAAAGTGAACGCGACCATCTATCTCAACGGGGCCACGCTGATGACGACGCCCACGCAGGACGTGGTGGCGATCGCCCGCGAAGCCGGTTATTCGGGAATCGAGGCGCGCGCCGAGCGCCTCCTGCGGGACGCCACGGAGGTCCGCGCCACGGCCGCGGTCGTCCGTCCCAACGAGGTGCTGGCTCTCAACGGCGTGGCCTTGAGCCTGCGGTCCGACGGCCGGATGGACGGCAAGCTGATCGAAGCCGACCTCAAGCCGCGCCTCAGCATCGGCAGGGAGATCGGTTCCCCATACCTTCTCGCGATCGCACCTCGAGCGCCGGGCCTGGCAACAAGCCGCGCCATGCCGGGTACCCGCGATGCGCTGGAGGTTGCGCGCGACCGCGCTGCCGTCATGGGCATCGGGATCGCCTTCGAGTTTCTCGGCTTTCGAGACTCCCCCATCAACACGCCGGAGCTCGCTGCCGAGACCGTCGACCGCATCGATGGGATCGGATTGGTGCTCGATTCCTGTCACTGGCACGCGAGCGGCAGCCCGCCGCTTCAGGGATATCCGATCCGCCGCCTTGTGCTCGTCCACCTCAACGATGCACCGGCCAAGCCGGCGCAGGAAATCGAAGATGCCGACCGCCTGCTTCCTGGCGAGGGCGTCATCAAGCTGGCCGAGCTGACACAGGACCTGAGGACCGGCGGCTACGCGGGACCCTGGAGCCTGGAGACTTTCAACCCTTCGTACTGGGCGGAGGATCCTCGCGCCGTGGCGAGGAGAGGATTTGTTGCGGTGTCACAGAACGTTTCCGCCGACCAGCGTTCCAGCCGCGAGAACCGCAAGCACACCCGCGGCTGAGCTAGGTGTCAGCTTCGATCGCGCGAAGGTAGCGCTCAGGCTCCTTCAAGAATTCGGCCTCGCACCCGGCGGAGCAAAACCAGTAGGTCTGATCGCGATGGACCGCCGTGTGCAGCGAAGTCAGCGGGTCGACGGTCATGCCGCAGACCGGATCGGTGGCGAAGACGACGGCGGGCACGGGCACGCCCTTGGCCGCGGGGCGCCGCTTCGCGCGTGCTGTCACCACCTCGGCCAGGGCGAGGACGGCGATCTCTTCCTGGCTTCCGCCGCGGACCTTGCCTGCGGATGTGCGGATACGGCCGAGCGTCGTCTCGTCGAGGCCGCGATCCATCAGCGCTTTGCGCACGGCGTCGGTACGGCGGGCGCTGGCGATGAGGCTCACGTCGACATCGCGGTGGGCAAGCGCCGCCTCGAGCGCGTCCTCATCGTAGTGGCCCATCGTGGCGACGACCGCCCAGCTGTCCGGACCTGGATTGGCCTCCGCCACCTCCAGGCTTCCGACCACCATGGCGGCGCCTGGAAAATCCTCCCGACGCGCTCCCGGGTGCACAGCGCACGCCCGAAATCCGGCGAGCGATCCCATCTGGACGAGAGCTCGCGCCACAGGGGTATCGCCGAAGACGAGCAGCAGCGGCCGCGGAAGCCGCGGCTCGATGAAGATGTCGAGCGCTCCGCCGCTCGGACATGTGGTCGCCACGGTCAGCTCGCCGCGCTTCCGCGTCTGCTTGACCTCGGCCGAGGGGACGATGCGGACCAGGTTCGGTGAGCCTTCGGCGAGCGCGCGAAGTGCCTCGCGGCGGACGATCGGCTCGGAGCACGTCCCGCCGATCCAGCCCCGCAGCCGGCCGTCGGCGGTGATGACTGCCTTGTCTCCTGGGTGCGCGGAGGTGGGCGCCTCGGAGCGCACGACCGTAGCCAGCACGCAGGGCGTGCCGTCGGCCGCGTACCGGCTGAGCACTTCGGTCAGGTCGTCAGCGATTTACTCGGTCACTCCTTTGGATCGCAGCGCGGCCCAGACCTTGTCCGGGCCGACCGGCATGTCGATGTTGGTGATGCCGTATGGAGAAAGGGCGTCGATCACGGCGTTGACGTAGGCGGCGGGCGATCCGACAGTGGCGGACTCGCCCACGCCCTTCGCGCCGAGCGGATGGTGGGGCGACGGGGTCACGGTCTCGCCGAGCTCGAAGCTCGGCGTCTCCCATGCGGTCGGCAGGAGGTAGTCCATGAAGTTGGAGCCGATGCAGTTGCCCTCGCTGTCGAAGGTGATGAGTTGCATGAAGGCGATACCGAAGCCCTCGGTAAGACCGCCGTGGATCTGGCCCTCGACGATCATCGGGTTGATGCGCACGCCGCAGTCGTCGACGGCGACCATGCGCCTCACATTTACCTGTCCCGTTCCTTTGTCGATGTCCACGACCACCGCATACGTGCCGAACGGGTAGGTCATGTTCGGAGGGTCGTAGTAGTGCACTCCTTCCAGGCCGGCCTCCATGCCCTCCGGCAGGTTGGTGTAAGCGGCGAAGGCGATCTCCTGGATCGTCTTGGCGCGATCCGGCGAGCCCTTGACCTGGAATCTGGAAACCCGCCACTCGAGGTCTTCCTCGTCCACCTCGAGCAGGTGCGACGCGATCTTGCGGGCTTTGTCCCTGAGCTTCCTCGCGACCATCGCCGTGGCGGCACCCGCCACCGGCGTGCTGCGGGAGGCGTACGTGCCCAGGCCATAAGGCGCCGTGTCGGTGTCGCCCTCCTCGACCGCGATGTCGACCGCCGGGATGCCAAGCTCCTCGGTCACGATCTGGGCGAAGGTGGTTTCGTGGCCCTGGCCCTGCGACTTCACACCCATCCGCAGAAGCGCTTTGCCGGTCGGGTGCACGCGAAGCTCGGCGCTGTCGAACATGCGCAGGCCGAGGATGTCGAACTCCGCTCCGTGCCCGGCGCCCACCACCTCGGTGAAGCTGGCGATGCCGATGCCGGTCACCTCGCCCTTCTTCCTGCGCGCCTCGACGTCCTTGCGAAGCTGGTCGTAGCCCAGCTTCTCCAGGGCGACGTTCATGGCCTGCGGATAGTCCCCGCTGTCATACACCCAGCCAGTCGCCGACGTATACGGGAACTGCTCGGGCTTGATGAAGTTCTTCATCCGGAACTCCGCCTGGTCGATCCCGAGCTCGATGGCCGCGTTCGTCACCAGGCGCTCGATCAGATAGCTGGCCTCGGTGACTCGGAACGAGCAGCGGTATGCGACGCCGCCCGGCGCCTTGTTCGTGTAGTAACCGTCGGCCGTGACGTGCGCCGTCGGAATGTCGTACGAGCCGGTGACTATGTGGAAGAGGCCCGCCTTGAACTTCGTGGGCTGCGCGTCGGAGAAGAACGCGCCGTTGTCGCTGTCGAGGTGAACGCGCAGCGCGAGCATCTTGCCGTCCTTGTCGACGGCAAGGTCGCCGGTCATGTGATAGTCGCGCGCGAAACCGGTCGAGATGAGGTTTTCGCTGCGGTCCTCGACCCACTTCACCGGCCGCCCGATGAGCAGGCTGGCCGCGGTGGCCACCACGTAGCCCGGATACACCGGAACCTTGTTTCCGAAGCCGCCCCCGATATCCGGCGAGATGATGCGGATCTGCTGCTCCGGCAGGCCGGTGACCAACGCGAAGACCGTGCGAATCGCATGCGGAGCCTGACTCGTCATGTAGATGGTGGCCTTGCCCGTCGCGCTGTTGACGTCCGCAAGGCAGCCGCACGTCTCCAGCGGCGCTGGATGGCAGCGCGGATAGAAGCTGGTCAGACGCACGACCTTGTGCGCAGTGGCGAATGCAGCCTGGGTTGTGGCCTGATTGCCCGCCTCCCAGTGGTAGATGTGGTTGTCCTTCTGGCCTTCCTTGTCGTCTCGAATCAACGGCGCGCCTGCGCCTTTGGCGCCATCGGGGCTCGTGACAGCGGGCAGGATCTCGTAGTCGACGAGGATGGCATCGCGAGCATCCTCCGCCTGGTACTTGGTCTCGGCGATGACTGCGGCGACCTCCTGGCCCTGGAAGCGAACTTTGTCCGTGGCGAGCACCGCCTGCGTGTCGCCGCTCAAAGTCGGCATCCACGCCAGCTTGTGCTGCGCCATGAGCTCACCCGTGACCACAGCGATCACGCCCGGCATCGCCGATGCCGCGGTCGTGTCGATCGAGTTGATCCGGGCGTGGGCGTGCGGGCTGCGAAGGATCGCCATCTCGAGCATGTTCGGGAGGACGAAATCGTCCAGGTAGTTGCCCTTTCCGCGCAGGAAGCGGGCGTCCTCCTTCCGCTTGATGGATTCGCCGATCCGGCCGTGCATGTGGGTGGCGGTCGCCATCTACTCCCCTCCCACCGCGACGCCGGCATGCGCTGGAGGCGTGGCCTGCGCCTCTGCCCGCGCCCTGGCGGCGTGCTGGATCGACTTGACGATGTTCATGTAGCCGGTGCAGCGGCAAATGTTGCCCGAGATCGCCCAACGGATCTCTTCCTCGCTCGGGTCGGGGTTGCGCTCGAGCAGCGCCGTGCCCACCAGCATCATGCCCGGCGTGCAGAAGCCGCACTGCAGGCCGTGCTCTTCGTGGAAGCCGGCCTGGATCGGCGACAGGGTCGCGCCCTGCGCGAGGCCCTCGACAGTCATGATGTCGCGGCCCTGCACCTGGACCGCGAGCAACGTGCACGACTTGACGGGTTCGCCATCGAGGAGCACCGTGCACGCGCCGCAGCTGGTCGTGTCGCAACCGACATGCGTGCCCGTCTGGCGAAGGTTCGTCCTGAGGAAGTCGACCAGCAGCACCCTTGGCTCGATGTCGCCGCTGCGCGCGACCCCGTTTACGTTCATCGCAACCTTCATGCCCTTGCCTCCCTGGCGCGCGCAAGGGCAGTTTTCAACCCTCGCTGCACGAACACGCGAACCACGTCCTTCTTGAACTCGGCGCTGCCACGGACGTCGGCTTTCGGCTCGGCCGCCCCGGCCGCGAGCCGCGCCGCCTCGGCGATCACCGCGTCTGTCGGCTCGCGTCCCGCAAGTGCTTTCTCAGCGGCCACGGCCTTGATGTTCTTTGAGCCGACCGAGGTCAGCCCGATGCCCGCCCTCAACACCTTGTCGCCGTCCAGCTCGACCTGCACCGCAACGGCCACCGTGGCGAAGTCCCCGACCTTGCGCTCGAGCTTGTTGTAGGCGCCGCCGGCGCGTTTCGATGGCGCCCCCACCCGGATCTCCGTCAGGATCTCGTCAGGACGGAGCGTCGTCGTGAAGGGCCCCTGGAAGAAATCCGAAGCGTGGATGACACGCTCGCCTTGGGCGGAGCGGACCACGAGGTCCGCCTCCAGCGCGAGCATGACCGACCCCCAATCCCCGGCCGGGTCGGCGTGGCAGATCGAGCCCCCGATCGTGCCCTGGTTCCGGACGAGTGGGTCGGCGATCCAATGCGCGGCCTCGGGGAAGATCGTCCAGGCGCCGCCGAGGTCTTTGCTGCGCTCGATGTCGGCGTGGCGGGTGAGAGCTCCGATTGTCAAGGAGCCGTTCCGTGTGACTCCGCTCAGCCCGGGAAGCCGGCCGATGTCGATCACCAGCCCCGGCTGGGCGAACCGAAGCTTGAGCAGCGGGATCAGGCTCTGGCCCCCGGCCATGACCTTGGCCGAGTCGCCGTGCTCAGTGAGCAGTCCGAGGGCTTCTTCGAGTGAGGCGGGAGATCGGTAGTCGAACGCAGCAGGGAACATGGCGCACCTCCAAGCGAACGAAACCAGAGGCGCCTGCGCCGGTCATCACCCGGGAGGGTGAAACTCAGGCACCCGATGTGGTGAATTGCCCAGCCCTTCCGGCGGCTTCGCCGCCAACTCCCCCTGGATGGGAAGGAGTTTTGGCTGGTCTAGATCCAGCCTGACTTTCCCGCCAGGATCGCCGCTTCGACCCGGTTGCGCACGCCGAGCTTGCGAAAGATCTCCTGGACGTGCGTTTTGACGGTGTTCTCGCTGAGGTGGACGTCGGCGGCAATCTCGCGATTGGAGTGACCGCGGCTGATCAGGCGAAGGATCGCGACCTGTGACGCATTGAGCCCCGCCGGCCGCCGCTCCCCCGCTTGCCGGCTTCGGATCCGGTCGATGACGTGACCCGCGACCTGCGGCGCGAGCACCGCCTGACCCCGGCTGACGGCCCTGATGCTCTCCTTGAGGCTGAAGCGCTCGACGTCCTTGACGACGTAGCCGCGCGCTCCAGCCTGGAGGCACTCCTCGACGAGCTCGATGTCCGTGTACGTGGTCAGGATCACCACCGCGACTCCGGGATGGGTGCGGCCCAGCCTGCGGCAAACCTCTACGCCGCTGATATCGGGGAGGCGCGCGTCGAGCAGAACCACGTCCGGCCGGCTCGTCTCGACGAGCTCGGCCACGGCCTCGCCAAATCCGGTCTGACCAACCACCTCGAAGTCCGGCTCCGAGCTGAGCATCGACATCAGTCCCTCGCGAACCATCTCGTGGTCGTCCACGATCAAGACACGGATTCGCGCGCTCATGCCACAGCCACCGGAATGCGGACCCGGATCGCGAGCCCGCTCTCTTCGCCGTTGCGCACGTCGAATGTGCCTCCCAGGTCCTCGACCTGACGGCGACTGCGCTTCATCCCGAAGTGGGTGCCGCTCTCCTGATAGTGCTGCAGGATCTGATCAGAAGCGCCCGCCCCGTCATCCTGGATGACCAGGTCGACGTGGTGGTCCGAGTAGCGGAGGCTGACCAGGACCCGGCGGGCTCTGGCGTGCCGGACCACGTTGGCGAGGGCCTCCCGGGCCAGGATGTAGAGGGTCTGCTCCGCCTGGCCGCCCAGCCGGAGCGGTTTTCCGCTCACGACCAGGTCCGCCTCGAGATCCTCGGATTGGCCGAGCTCGCGGACGAGGCGGCGCATCTCGAAAAGCAGGCCGCTGGCGGCGGGGCGCGGCAACGACAGAGCGAAGATTGCCTCCCTTACCGCTTCCGAGGTGTGGACGGCAAGCTGCCTGACCTCGCCGAGATCGCTGGCGATGGGCTCGGCCACCGGCTCGCGCTCCAGGATCGCGTTGACTTTGAGGCCAAGCATGAATATGGCCTGCTCGATCCGGTCGTGAAGCTCGGAGGCGATCCGCTCGCGCTCCTCGCGGAGGACCTGCTCGCGCTCCGCCTGGCTGAGGTCGCGATGCAGCGCCTCGAGCTCGTCGATCATGCCCCGCTGGTCCTCGTAGAGCCGGGCGTTCTCGATCGCCACGGCGACCTGGTTGGCGAATGTGGAGAGCAGGCGTTCCTCGTCCGTCGTATAGCCGCTTGGTTTGTTGGCCACCCCGATCATGCCGATCACCCGCTCGCCGACCTGCAGCGGAACGCCCAGGAATGTGCGTACAGGGGGATGGCCGCGGGGCTGGCCAACCCGGTCCGGGTCATGGAGCACGTCGTTGGAGATCTTTGAGCGGCGATCGGTGATCACGACCCCAAAGACGCTCGGCCGCACCGGGATCAGCCTGAAATTTTCGTAGAAGCTGGGATCCGACGGCTCAAAGCCCTTGATCGCGGCCACGTCCATCTGCTCGTTTCCGTTGAGCAGGCCGATGAAGCCGAACTCCGACAACGTGAGCTCGAGGCAGAAGCTCAGCGCGCGGTCGAGCACCTTCGGCATCTCGTGCAGGCGGGAGATCTCAATCGAGATCGAGTAGAGCGACTCCAGCTGCTGGCGAAACGCCGCTGTCCTCGGCTCTTCCATGTTTCAGGTCATGCTACTGCGCGTTCGAGGCAGCCTGGCATCTAGGAACAAAGACGGAAATGCGATCCGTGAAGCTCGGCGACATCGAAGTGGGCCGGATCGGACTGGGCACGAACCGGCTGACGAAAACGCCCGAGAACATCGCGTTCATCAAGAGCGCGGTCGCGGCCGGCGTGCAGATGATCGACACCGCCCACTCGTACACAGGCGGGCAAAGCGAGGAGACGATCGGCGAGGCTCTGTCTCCGATCCCGGATGGCTGCGTCGTCGCCACGAAGGGCGGCTTCAGCGGCGCCGGACGCGGTCGTCCAGAGGTGCTGCGCGCCGAGATCGAGGAGAGTCTTCGCCGGCTGAGGACAGACAGCATCGCCCTTTACTACCTGCACCGGGTCGACCCCGCGACTCCGCTCGAGGAGAGCCTCGGGGCGATCAAGGAATACCGGGACCGCGGCAGGATCCGCCATGTCGGCATCTCCGAGGTCGGGATCGAACAGATCGAGCGGGCCCGCAAGGTCGTGCCAATTGCCGCGGTGCAGAACCAGTACAACCTCTCGGAGCGGAAGTACGACGCGGTCGTCGACTACTGCGCAAGCGAAGGAATCGTGTTCGTTCCTTTCTTTCCGCTGCGCGGGCGCGGTGGCGCCGCCCTTGGCGAGATCGCCAGGCGGCACTCCGCGACCACGGCGCAGATCGTGCTCGCGTGGCTCCTTCGGCGCTCGCCGGGGATGCTTCCGATCCCGGGCACGCTGTCGCTCGAGCATCTTAAGGAGAACGTGGCGGCGCCAGAAATCGAGCTCACGGACGCGGAGCTCGAGGCTCTCCGGGCCGCCGGCTAGCGCTACTCTTTCCGAACAGGCACCTTCCGACGGATTCAGGAGGCTGGGAGCCGTGACCAAGAAGATCCTGCTCAACGAGGGCGACATTCCCGAGCGCTGGTACAACATCCTGCCCGATATGCCGGCGCCGCCTGCGCCGTACCTGCACCCGGCGACCCTGCAGCCGATGGGGCCGGCCGATCTCGCGCCCCTGTTCCCGCAGGCGATCATCGCGCAGGAGGTCTCGGCGGAACCGTGGATCGAGATCCCGGACCAGGTTCGTGAGATATACAAGATCTGGCGGCCGAGCCCTGTCTATCGGGCGGATCGGCTGGAGAAAGCGCTGGACACGCCGGCGCACATCTACTTCAAGTACGAAGGCGTGTCTCCGGCAGGTTCGCATAAGCCGAATACGGCCGTGGCGCAGGCTTATTACAACGCCCAGGAGGGAGTGAGGCGGCTGACCACGGAGACCGGCGCGGGCCAGTGGGGCTCGGCGCTCGCGTTTGCCGGCGCGCTGTTCAACCTCGAGGTCACCGTCTACATGGTCAAGGTGTCGTACGAGCAGAAGCCGTATCGCCGGGCGATGATGGAGACCTGGGGCGCGACGGTCCACGCATCCCCCAGCAACCTCACCAACGCCGGGCGCGGAATCCTTGCCGACGACCCCGACTCTCCGGGCAGCCTTGGTATCGCGATCTCAGAAGCCGTCGAAGACGCGGCGACTCACGACGACGCGAAGTACTCGCTCGGATCCGTCGTCAACCACGTCCTGCTCCACCAGACCGTGATGGGTCTGGAGGCCAAAAAGCAGATGGAGATGGCAGGCGAGTACCCGGATGTGGTGATCGCGTGCGTCGGTGGCGGGTCCAACTTCGCCGGGCTCACATACCCGTTCATCGGCGACAAGCTGAAGGGTCGAATGCCGCACACGCGCTTCATCGCCGCCGAGCCCGCCGCGTGTCCGACGCTGACACGCGGTGTCTACGCCTACGACTTCGGCGACGCCGTGGGAATGGGTCCTGTCGTGAAGATGTTCACGCTCGGGCACAGCTTCGTCCCGGATCGGATTCATTCCGGCGGCCTTCGCTACCACGGAGACGCGCCGTCGCTCTGTGCGCTGGTCGACCACAAAGTCGTCGAGGCGCGCGCGTACAAGCAGAACGAATGCTTCGCCGAGGCTGTCCGGTTCGCGCGGTGCGAAGGTTTTCTGCCGGCTCCGGAGTCGGCCCACGCATTGCGGGCCGTGGCTCAGGAGGCGGCGGCCGCCCGAGAAGCCGGTGACAGTCGCGTCATCCTGTTCGGGCTGTCCGGGCACGGCCACTTCGACATGTCGGCGTATGACGCGTACTTTGCCGGCAAGCTCGAGGACATCGAGCTATCGCAGTCGCGCATCGATGCCGCCATCGAGGAGCTGCCCCGAGTCCCGGCCATGTCCTGATCGCCTGGAGCTTGATGAAGGCTCGAACTCTCAGGCCAGTTGCCATCGCGCGTGGGGCCCGCATCAACGTTGCCCTGCTCGCGTTGCTGTTCATCGCGTTCTTCACGGGGTGGATTGCCTTCGCATTTGCGACCGCGCCCGCACGTTGGTCGCTCGACGTGCACGCGGCAGGCGGCCTGGCCATCCTTGCCCTTCTGCCGTGGAAATCAATGATTGCTCGGCGTGGCCTCGACCGGCCCCGAGCCGGCCGGTGGGCTTCAATCTTGCTCGGCATCCTTGTGCTGATCACGCTCATCGCCGGCGCCCTCCACTCGACCGGCCTCCTCGTCTATTGGGGTCCTCTGAGCGCGATGGAGGTTCACGTGGGTGCCGCGATCGCCGCGGTGCCGCTCGTGGCCTGGCACGTGTTCGCTCGACGTGTCCGCGTTCGACCGACTGACCTCTCGCGGCGCAACGTCCTTCGTGCGGGTGCCCTCGCCGTCGGAGCGGCCGCCGCCTATGCCGGGACCGAGATGCTGGTCAGGGCAAGCGGTATGCCCGGCGCGGTACGCCGTTTCACCGGTTCGTACGAGGCCGCTTCATTCCAACCGGACCGAATGCCGGTCAGCTCCTGGATGTTCGATGCGGTTCCACAGATCAAACCGAGCGCATGGCGGTTGTCTGCCGGAGGGCGCGAATGGTCTTATGACGAGCTCTTCGGCTTCGACGATCGTCTGACCGCGACCCTGGACTGCACGGGCGGGTTCTTTTCGACGCAGGACTGGGCCGGCGTCCGGTTGGCGCGACTGATCGGGAGTGCCGCCGGTCTGAGCATTCGTGTCGTGTCGGCCACCGGCTATGGCCGGCGCTTTCCGATTGAAAGCTCGAGCTCGCTTCTGCTGGCGACCCGATACGGCGGCCAGGCACTCGATCCTGGGCACGGGTTTCCAGCACGCCTCGTGGTCCCTGACGGCCGAGGCTTCTGGTGGGTCAAATGGGTCAGCAGGATCGAGGTCGACGACGTGCCTCACTGGTGGCAGTCGCCGTTCCCGCTGCAGTAGGGCGTATAGGCGCCGACGCTCAAGGCGGCGCGCGCCGTACGCGGGCGCCGATCGTGACACCGGCCAGAAGCGCGAGCTGAACCAGTCCCAGGTAGAGGGGCCGCGACGTTTGAGTATCGAGCCGCCAACCTGCCAACAGTTCGATCAATCCGGCCACCGCCGCCACGCACGTCGCCGCAACCATCCCGACGTTGCCCAGGATGTAGCCCCACGCCCACGGACCGCCGGCCGTCAATGCCCGCACCACGCCAACGACTTCGAGCAGGACGAACACCGGAAACACGAACACGGCTCCGTAGTTGAGAAAGCCAAAGAGCGGCACGTCGAGGGCCAGGAGGCCCAGCCACCCTAAAAGGAGATAGAGCAGCACGCGCAAGACGCCACTCATCAATCGATCGGGTCGAGGAGCGCGTGATTCTCCAGCAGGCAGCTCCGGAGCGCTGCATGCCCGACCGATCGAGGCGTTGCTTGCGAGGCGACCGACATCGCCGCCGCGGTACCGGCAGCCTGGCCCATCGCCATGCACGTGGCCATGGAGCGAGCGGAGGCGTGGGCGTCGTGCGTGGCCGAGAAGCACCGGCCAGCGACAAGCATTCCCTCGACGCCTTCCGGCAGCAGGCACCGATACGGAATTCCGTACACGCCGCTCTCCGGCACATAGGTCCACCGCGTGTCAGCGCCGGCGGCGTGGTCTTCGATCGGCGCTCCGCACAAGGCGATCTCGTCTTCGAAGCGGCGGGCGTCCAGCACGTCGTCGCGCGTCAGGCGGTAGTCGCCGATGACGCGGCGGCTCTCGCGCACGCCGATTGCCGGGCTGGTCGCCACAAGGACCGAACGATCGAAGCCGGGCACCTTGTCGCGAAGGAACCGGTGGTATTCCCGCACCTGCCGGCGACCCTCGATCTCAGCGCGCGTCAGTTGCTCCGGATCGGTGGCGTCGACGTTGGGGATGCGGGTCATGTGCACCGTGATGACCCCCGCGTGCGGCGTGCGGTGCCACGACCCTTCGAGTCGCGGAAGCCTGTAGTCGCCGGACTCGGCGGCCCGGCGCATCCTCGCCCACAGCTCGGCCCTGGGTAGGGCCGACGCTTTTTCGGTGTCGACGTTCGCGACGCGGAAGATCGTGGAGAGTGACTGAAGGTTGGGCGTCGACCGCGCGTCTTCGTAGGGGACACCCGCCATCGCGCACAGGTCCGCGTCGCCGGAGGCATCGATGATCGCCCCCGCCTGGATGACCGACTCACCACCCTTGTTCCAGGTCCGGACGGCGACCGCGCGCCCATCGCGCAGCTCCACGCCTGTCGCCCACGTGTGGAGGAGGACGTCGACCTGCGCGTCCTCGGCAAGGCGCTCCCACACGACCTTCAACACTTCGGGGTCGTACGTGACCCCTGTCCCGGCACCGTACGTGTTCGGGCGCTCGAAGGCCATGCCGTCCGCCTTTAGCTTTTCGGCGACCTCCCAGCCAAGCCCGCCGACGACCCTGCGCGCCCTCTCGCCAGGCGTGTAGAACGCGTAAAAAGTGTCGAGCACCGCGGTCGAGGTGCCGCCGAGAAACGGGAGACGGTCGACCAGAAGCGTTCGCGCGCCGAGGCGCGCCGAGCTGATGGCGGCAGCGCTTCCCGCCGAGCCGGCGCCGACGACAACGACGTCGTAGCGATCTTTCATCGGCCCGCCATCGCGAAGGCACGGGCCGGCGTGTCGACGAGGATATGGCGCACCGCGTCGTCTCCGATGCGGCCGCGCAGGCGAGGCACGAACGTCCCCATCAAATAAGGTAGACCCGGGCCACCACCGTAGGAACGGAAGTAGTCCCGCTGCCCAAGATCGAGGCCGAGCAGCATCGCGTGGCCGTACCCGGCGCCGACCATCTTCTCGACCAGATCCAGCAGCTGGCTGTCTGGGCGGTACTTGATCCGCCCGGGGGTGTCGTATTCGAGCGTCACACCGCGGGCGGCAATCCTCTCATGCAGCTCGAAGTCGGGGTTGCGGTCCAGGTGGGCCAGGACGATCCGGTCAGGCGTCACCCCCTCGCGCGTCAGCAGGTCGATGATCTGGTGACCGCATGTGCCGATCTCCGTGTGGACGAGGATCGGCGCGCCGGTCTCGCTGCTGCCATTCGCCGCCGCGATCAGACGTCGCTCCTCCAGCATGCTGATGCGCTGATACGAAGCGCCTGCCTTGATCACACCGGCGCGCGCTGAATCGGGCTGAGCTTCTGTGCTCCAGTCCTCGGGGTGCATACCTTCCTGCAGGTCGGCGAGGATGCGCTCTGCCAGCAGCTCGACGGGCGCATCGCGCACCCAATGACCCTCTGGGTAGTGAGCGTCACGGTGGTAACCAGTCGCGGCGATGATGTGGACGCCTGACGCTTCCGCGACTGCCCTCATCTTTGCCGGACGCCGGCCGAGACCGATCGGCGTCACCTCGACGAGCGACTGCAAGCCGCCGCGCGCAGCGTCAGTCACCTCTTCGATCGCCTTCTCGAGGTCGTCGAAGTCCTGCCCGGGCAGAGCCGGACTGCGCAGAAAGAGGTGGTCGTGAGCATCCGTGACGCCGAGGTGTTCCGGCTCGATTGGGCCGAGGACCGTGACGATCTCAGCCACGGAAGACACGGCCGCCGACCATGGTGAGCCTGACACGCAGGTCGGCGGTGAGCACCACGAGGTCGGCCGGAGCTCCGGCTCGGATGCTGCCGCGGTCGAGGCCGAGGACGCGGGCGGGCGTGGCCGTCGCCATCTCGACCGCGCGACGCAGGCCGACCCCGGGCAGCCCGGCCATCAGGCGTACCAGCTGGTCCATCGTGCCGACGCCGCCGGCGAGCGTCCCGTCAGCGAGCCTGGCGCTGGTCCCGTCGCTGAACGTCTCGCGGCCCGCGATGATGTAGCTCCCCGGCGGCGACCCCGCGGCGGCCGTCTGATCGGTCGTGAGCGCGATGCGGTCCGAGCCGGCGGTCTTCACGGCCAGCGAGAGCATCGTCGGGTGGACATGCACGCCGTCGGCGATGAGCCCGAGCGTGACCCGGCCGTCCGCGAGCAGGGCTCCGGGCAATCCTGGTTCCCGATGGTGAAGCGGAGACATGGCGTTGAAGAGGTGCGTGCCGAAGCGGATGCCGGCGTCAAACCCGGCGTTCGCCTCGGCCAGCGTCGCGCCGGAATGGCCCGCGGACACGGTCACACCGGCGGAGGTCAGCTCTCGAATGGCTCCGAGCGCGCCCGGCAGCTCGGGCGCGAGCGTGACCACGGCGGGAGGCAGCTCCAGCAGCGCGCGGACTTTTTCGAGCTCGGGTAGGGCCAGACAGTCCGGATCGTGCGCGCCCCTGTAATTCGGGTTCAGGAAAGGACCTTCGATGTGGGCGCCAAGCACCGCCGCGCCGGCGGAATCCGCACCCTGGCATGCGTCGACGAAATCGATCGCCTCGGCAATGGGTCGAGAGATGAGCGTCGGCAGGAAGGCCGTGACGCCGGTCTTGGGGAGCTGTCGCGAGATTTCATCCATCGCCGTGCGGCCGGACGCGGCGTCACTGCCCGCAAACCCGTTCACCTGCAGATCGATGAAGCCGGGCACGATGATGTCGCCTGCTTCGATCGAAGAGTTCTCGGCCTCAGGTTCCACGACGCCCTCAGAGACGATGTCGATCATGTTGTCCACGACCAGGACCGTGGCAAGCGGAAGGTCGCGCTCCGGAGTCAGCACTCGCCCGCGAAGCAAGAACCGGCTCATCAGCGGCACTATAGGCGCCATGTCTCATCACCTTGGCCTCGACGTGGGCGGGACGAATCTGAAGTGGGCGGTCGTCGAGCGCGACGGCGAATCGCGCCTGGTCAAGTCAGGCCGCCTGCCGACCGACACGCATGGAGGCGAAAAGAGCGTCGTCGGGCAGCTTCTCGATGTGGCGCGGGTTGTCACCGGCGCCGTCGAGGGCATCGAATCGGTCGGTATCGGGATGCCTGGTGTCCTCGACCCCGACGCGGGCGTGACCCGGTTCATTCCCAACATCCCCGGAAATTGGGACGGTGTGCAGGTGACAGACGAGATGGCGCGAGAGGTTGGGTCGAAGGTCCGCCTGATCAACGACGCGCGTGCCTTTGCGCTGGCGGAGCACGGCATGGGCGCGGGTCGCGGGGCGACCTCGATGCTGGGCATCACGCTCGGCACGGGGGTTGGCGGAGGCCTGATCCTCGGTGGGCATCTTCACCTGGGCCACAAGGGCACCGCCGGAGAGTTCGGCCACCAGACGATCGTTCCCGATGGGCCGCGATGCGGCTGCGGCAATCAGGGCTGCCTCGAGGTTTTTGCTCGAGCCGACGCCATCGCCGCCGCCTGCGGAAAGCCCGGCGTGGAGGAGGCGGCGGCGGCGGCGCTCGCGGGCGATCTTCGCGCGCGGCGGGGGTTCCAGGAGGCCGGCCGTTACCTGGGGATCGGCGCGAGCAACGTCGTGGTGCTTGTCGGGGTGGAGCGGATCGTGATCGGCGGCGGGGTCGCCAGCGCCGGGGAGCTGCTGCTCGAGCCCATGCGCCAGGAGATCCAGCGCCGGGTGCACGTCACTGACGTCGCTCGGATAAAGGTCGTGTGCGGTGAGCTGGGGATCTGGGCGGGCGCGATCGGCGCGGCGCTCCATGGCGCGGCGGAGGAGTTTTAGAATCGGTCGCCACTTGCGTTTTGTCTAGATAGCTATACATTTACGGGAATGGTTCTGGCGGAGCCGTCCCTCGAGGACGCTTACCGGCCGCGCTATCGCGAGATCGAGCATGCAATCCGGCAGCGCCTTTCCAGATTGAAGCCCGGCGCTGAGCTTCCTTCCGACGCGCAGCTGTGCGACGAGTTCGGCGTCAGTCGGATGACCGCGCGCCACGCCATGAACCGTCTGGCGCAGGAGGGTCTTGTTTCTCGCGTGCGAGGCCGGGGCACCTTCGTCGGCGAGCCTCCCACCCACCGCCGCGCCAACAGCCTGCTCAGCTTCTCGAACGAGATGCGCCGTCAGGGCAGGTCGCCGAGCTCGCGACTGCTCGGGCGGGCGCTGCGGCCGCCGAGCCGCGAAGAGGCTGCGCGGCTTCAGCTCAAGAGCGGCGAAAAGTTGCTGTCGCTGAAAAGGATCCGCCTGGCGGATGGCCATCCGATCGCGCTGGAGTCGACCCGGCTTCACGGACGAACGGCGGCGGCGGTCCTCGCCGCCAACCTGCAGGTTGAATCGCTTCACGCGGTTCTGGTGCGTGCCGGCTGCCTGCCGACGAAAGGTCGCGCCACAATCACAGCCGAACCGGCCACGGCCGACGACGCCCGCTGGTTGGAGATGCGCAAGGGCGATCCGATGCTCGTCGAGCGCCGCGTCATCCTCGACCAGCGGGGACGGCCCCTCGAGTTCACCGAGTCGCGCTATCCCGCCGACCGCTACGCCCTTGACGTCGACTTCGTCGTCGAGGATCCGGGACATTTGAGGAGGGCTTGATGAACTCGTTTTTCGACCGTCTCAGCTACACCGATGTCGCCAAGGCGATCGATCATTCCCTGTTGAAGCCTGAGCTGGACGACGCGTCGATCGAGGCCGGATGCAAGCTGGCAGCTCGCTACGACGTCGCCTCGGTTTGCGTGCGACCGCGCGACGTCGAGCGCGCCCGCGATCTCTTGTCGGGGAGCAGCGTCGCCGTCGGCACGGTGATCGGATTTCCTCACGGCAGCTCGCGGACCGAGACAAAGGTTTTCGAGTCGCGCCTTGCGCTCCAGAACGGCGCGCGTGAGCTGGACATGGTGATCGACATCGGCGCGCTCATCTCGGGCAACGATGTCTACGTTCAGAAGCAGATCGCCGCGGTGGTCGAGGTCGCGCACGCCGAGGGCGCGCTGGTCAAGGTGATCCTCGAGAACGCGTACCTGACAGAGGACCAGAAGGTGCGCGGCTGTCACCTGGTGGAGGCGGCGGGTGCCGACTTCGTGAAGACGTCGACGGGGTTCGCGCCGACCGGGGCGACCATCGAGGACCTGAAGCTCATGCGACGGTCGGTGTCGCCGCGGATCGGCGTCAAGGCGGCCCACGGCATCAGGACGCTCGACGCGCTGGTCGAGGTGCTTCAGATCGGCGTGACCCGCGTCGGGGCGACCCAGACCGCGGCGATGCTCGATGAGTTCACGGCGCGGAAGGCGAACAACGCCCCGGCGGAAAGCCCCTCCGGCGCCTTCGGCGCCACCTCCCCGCTGCGTGGGGAGGAGTGATGAATCGGCGGGTCGTGCATATCGGCATGCTGGGTTCGGGCTTCGTCGCCGATTTCTACATGGACGGCATGCGTGACGTCCCCGGCGCCGAGGTGGTGGCCAACTATTCGCGCTCCGAGGAGAGAGCGAACGAATTCGGCCGTCGATATGGTGTGCCGCGGCAGTACACGACCATGGAGGAGCTCTGCGCAGACCGAGACGTCGAGCTCGTGGTGATCGGGCTGCCCAACCACCTCCACCTCCCCGCTGTTCGCGTCGCGGCCGAGGCGCGCAAGGCGATCGTCTGCACGAAACCGCTGGCGCGCAACGGACAGGAGGCCGCGGAGATGGTCAAGCTCGTGCGCGAGGCAGGCGTGATGCATGGCTACGCCGAGACCGAGGTGTTTTCGCCCGACGTGATGCGAGCACGGCAGATGATCGAGAGCGGAGCGATTGGCAAGGTGCTGACCGTTCGCGCGCGCGAGGCGCACTCGGGTCCGCACGCGCCGCATTTCTGGGACGCCGAGACCGCCGGTGGCGGGGCGCTGCTCGACATGGGGTGTCACACGGTCGAGGCGGCGCGCTACTTCTTCGGCAAGGAAAACCGGATCAAGGACGTGTTCGCGTGGGGCGCCACGATGGTGCACAAGGAGCGGACCACCGGCGAGGACAACGCCGTCCTTCTCCTTCGCCTCGAAGACGGCCGGACCTCGCTGACCGAAGCATCCTGGACCGCAAAAGGCGGGATGGAGCTGCGCAACGAGGTGTACGGCACGATGGGCCGCATCGTCACCGACACGAGCTCCACTCGGATTCGGGCTTTCATCCAGCAGCCGGCCGGCTACCTGATGGAGAAGGCGGACGCCGACGTCGGTTGGGTGTTTCCGATCCCCGACGAAGCGCGGGTCTATGGGTATCACGAAGAGATGCGCCACTTCGTCGACTGCTTCGTCAAAGGGGAGCAGCCGCGCGAGGACTTCGTCGACGGTTACATCGTGAACTCGGTGCTAGATGCGGCCTACAAGTCGATGAAGAGCGGGCACTGGGAGCCGGTCAACATAGATTCCAAGGTCGCTGACCGTGCCTGAAGGCTGGATCGAGGCGGGAATCGCCGTCCTGGAAAAGATCCGCGAAACGCAGGGCGACGCCATCGAGCGGGCGAGCGAGGTCTGCGCCGAGGCGATCGGCGCGGGTGGCTTCGTCCACCTTTTCGGAACCGGCCACTCGCGCATCCCGGTGGAGGAGATGTTTCCGCGTTATGGCTCCTATCCGGGCTTCCACCCCATCGTCGAGCTGTCGATGACCTTCCACACCCAGGTCGTCGGGGCCAACGGCCAGCGCCAGGCGATGTTCATCGAGCGCGTGCCCGGTCTGGCCGAAGTCATCCTGGGCAACTTCAACTTCGCGCCGAAGGACGCGGTGATGGTGTTCTCGGCGAGCGGCCTGGGCGCGGTGGTCGTGGAGTTCGCGCGGGGCGCCCGGAACAGGGGCCTGCCGGTGATCGCGGTCACTTCGATCGCGCAGTCGAAGGCGGGCGAGGTCGAGCCAGAGGTCGGCGCCCGCCTGATGGACGAAGCGGATATCGTGATCGACCTCTGCACTCCGGTCGGAGACGCGCTCTGCCGGCTCGACGGTTTGCCCGAGACCCCGGTCGGGCCCGGCTCGACACTGGCGTCGGTCGCGATCGCCGATGCGATCAAGGTGCGAACCGCCGAGCACCTGCTCGCGAGAGGCCAGCTGCCGCCGGTGATCACGAGCGTCGCCGAGGTGGGACGCCGGCGTTCCGATGAGCTGTTCGAGGCGGCTTACCGGGAGCACGCGCGGCGCGCGGCCCACAGCCTCGCTACTTGACAGGAGGTGGACACTGGAGCATCTGGGGAGGCAAGGAAGTGGTCAAGGCCCGTTCGGGCCGCATTCAATCAGGAGGTGATCGTCTGTGACGCATCGTGAACGGCCCCTGACGGCCGGGCGTTTGGTGGCGGCATTAATGGTGGCCGCGTTCGCCCTGGTCGCATGTGGAGGAACGTCGAGTGGCGGTGGCACCGCCACCAAATACGTGGTCGGCGTATCCAACACGCTCACCGGCAACGGGTGGCGAGAGGAGATGATCTGCTCGATCAAGGCCCAGGCCAAGGCATCGGGCGTGGTCTCCAAGGTGATCGTCGCCAACCGGACCACCGACGCCGCGGGTCAGATCGCCGACATCCGGAACCTGATCTCGTCCGGCGCCAACGTGATCGTGATCAACCCGTCGGACCGGGACGCGCTGAACTCGGTGATCAAGCAGGCGACCGACAAGGGAATCGTCGTCGTCGCCGTCGACCAGGCAGTGTCTGAGCCCTCTGCCTACGTGATCAGCAATGACCAGGTCGCCTACGGGAAGCTCGGCGCCGACTGGCTCGCCAAGAAGCTCGGCGGGAAGGGCAGCATCATCGAGATGCGCGGCATCAACGGCGTCCCGGCGGACACAGACCGGCACCAGGGCCTGACCGCGGCGCTGGCCAACTACCCCAACATCAAGGTCGTCAAGGAGACCTTCACCAACTGGTCGCTCGACCCCGCCGCCCAGCAGATGAAGGACATCTTCAGCTCGGGCATCAAGTTCGACGGCGTGTGGACATCAGGCATCGACGCCACTGTTGTCGACCAGTTCCAGTCTTCCAACAAGCCCTTCGTCCCGATCGTGGGCGCTGACAACAACAAGTTCGTGAAGCAGCTGGCAACCCTGAAGGACAAGGGCCTTTCCGGGGCCGCGGTGACCAACCCGCCCCCAGTCGGCGGCGCCGGCCTCGCTGTGGGTCTGGCCGCGCTGCAGAAGACCCACTCGTACGAACACGTGATTCACCTCACGCCTCAGGTGTGGGACAACACGACGGCCGACGGCACGACCCAGCTTTCGAAGACCTTCGACGATAGCCTCGACCCGTACTACAGCGTCGCCTTTGACGTCAAGCCGTACACGACCTACACCAAGCAGGACCTGATCTCCTGCCAGGGTCCGAGCTAATCTGCATCGCGACGGGGCGTGGGCAAAATGCCCACGCCCCACACTTCCGCATATGGCAGCGGTTCGTAACGACACTCCAGTAGCCGACTCGCGCCCTGTGCTCGAGGCGAGCGGGCTCGCCAAGAATTTCGGACCCGTCGTCGCGTTGCGTTCCGCCGACCTGCGTGTGCGCGGTGGCGAGATCCACGCCCTGATGGGAGCAAACGGCGCGGGCAAGAGCACGCTCGTGAAGATCCTCACGGGCGCGCTGACGGCGGACGGTGGAGCGATCTCCCTCGGCGGGCGTCCTCGGTCGTTTCGGTCGACGTCCGAGGCGCGCAAGGCCGGGCTCATCTGCGTCTACCAGGATCCCTCGCTTCTGCCCGACCTCACGGTGCTGCAGAACCTCAAGCTGATGGCCACGCCTATCTCGCGGTTCCGGCATTACCTGGCCGAGCTCGGACTCGATGGGTTCGACCTGCAGACGATGCCGCGCGAGCTGCCTCGACCCACCCTGAGCTTGCTGGACCTCGCCCGCGCGCTGGCGATCGAGCCGCAGCTGCTGCTCCTCGATGAGATCACCGCGTCCCTCCCCGCGGACCTGACCGTCCGCGTCTTCAACGTCGCGCGGCAGCTGCGCGCCGAGGGCCGTTCGGTCATCTTCATCTCGCACCGGCTGGCTGAAGTGGCGGCGCTATGCGACCGCGCCACCGTGCTGCGGGATGGCAGGACCGTGGGCGTGGTCGAGCCGGCGCAAGGCGGCGAGGAGCGCATCGTCAAGCTCATGCTCGGACCGGTCGCGGATGAGGTCGCCGCCGAGGCCGCCTCACCGAGCGCGCCCGCGACCGGGGGTGTCGCCGTTGAGGTTCGCAACCTGAAGGCGGGCACGCTGAACGGCGTGTCGTTCACGCTTCGCTTCGGCGAGGTGCTCGGCGTCGCAGCGCTGGAAGGACAGGGCCAGGAGGAGCTGTTCGACTGCCTGGCCGGAGTGCGCAGACCCGAGTCCGGCCAGATCGTGGTCGGCGACAAGGGGAGCTCGTTCCGGCACCCGGCGGATGCCATCCGCGCCGGCCTGGTGCTGATCCCCGCCGACAGGCTGCAAGCGCTCCTCCGCCAGCGACCGGTGCGCGAGAACATCGCGCTGCCGCTGGTCAGCCGTATCTCGCGTTGGGGCCCGATCAATCTGCGGCGCGAGAAACGCAGCGTCGAGAAAGCGGTCAAGCGCCTGCAGATCGACACGCGCGTGCAGTCGGAGGTTCGCCGCCTGTCGGGCGGCAACCAGCAGAAGGTCGGCATCGCCCGCTGGCTGGTCGGCGGCTTCAAAACCCTGTTGTGCTTCGACCCCACGCGTGGGATCGACATCGGGACCAAGCGCCAGATCTACGGGCTCATCAAAGAGCTCGCCGCGAACGGTTCCGCCGTGCTGCTGTTCACGTCCGAGCTACCTGAGATCCAGCTCGCGTGCAGCCGCGTCATCGTGCTTTTCGGCGGCGCGCTGGTCGACGAGATGCCGGCGGCCGAGGCGGACGAGAAAGCATTGCTGCGGGCCGCGCACGGCTTGCCCTCCGAGGCCGATCCGGATGCTCAGGAAGGAGCGTAGTGGAGGCGACCGTCGCGGCCGAACGACCCAGGCTCGACCGCGTTCGTTTCGGCCGGGCGCTGAGGCGGTTCGGCTGGACGATTGCGGTCTACGCGCTTTTCGCGACCGTGATGGTGGTCACGATCGCCATCAAGCCGGACTACGGCTCGTTCGAGTGGAACACGCTCACTCTTGCCGCTCTGCCACTTGCGTTCGCCGCGGCTGCTCAGACGATGGTGGTGCTGGGCGGCGGCATCGACCTTTCCGTGGGTGCGCTGATGGCGCTGGCCAACGTGCTTGCGCTGCGCGCGATGCTCGGGCACGACCTGAACTACGCGCTGATGGTCGCCCTGATCGTGCTCGTCGAGGTCACGCTCGCGGGAGCGCTCAACGGCGCGATCATCGTCCTGACCCGAGTTCCTGACATCGTGATCACCCTCGCGACCTCTTTTATATGGGCGGGCCTGGCGCTGCTCGTGCTGGCGAAGCCGACACCGGGCATCCCGCTCGACTTTCAAAACCTGGCCCAGGGCTCGACGTTCTCGCCGTGGGTGCCCAACGCCCTGCTCCTGCTGCTGGTAATTCCCGCCGTCTGGATCCCGTTGCGCCGCAGCCGGGCCGGGCTCGCGATTTACGCCATCGGCAGCGACCGCAACGCGGCGTTCAGGTCGGGCGTGAACCTGGCGCTGAGCCGCATCCTCGCCTATGCGGTAGGCGGATTCTTCGCGGCGTGCGGTGGGTTGGCGCTGTCCATGACCACCGGCGTCGGCACACCTCTCGCGGGCACTTACTACACCCTGAGCGCGGTCTCGGCCATCGTTCTGGGCGGCGTCAGCCTGGCCGGCGGAAGGGGCGGCATGCTGGGCCCGGTCGCCGCCGCCTACATCCTGTCCCTCATCCCCGCGGTGCTCATCTACCTGGGGATCGATCCCAACTACGGCCAGATGATCCAGGGCGTGCTGATCGTGCTGGTGGTCATGATCGGCGGAGTCGGCGCTTTGCTGAGGAGAGCATGAGCACCCGGGCGGTGTCGGTGGTGCGCCTCGTGCAGCAGCGGTCGTTCCTGGTCCTGATCGCGCTGCTCGTGGCGCTCGCGGGACTGATCGAGATCATCCGCCCGGGCGCCGTCAATGCGCACTGGGTGTCGAACATCCTGGAATTCGCCGCCCCCCTCGGGATCCTCGCGGCGGGCCAGACCCTGGTGGTCATCACGGGCGGGATCGACCTTTCGGTCGCGAACGTCGCGACCGCGGCCGCGTACATCATGGCCAGCCAGGCACCGTTTGGAGTGACGCGGTCAATCGTTGCGGGGCTCCTTGTAGGGGTCGCCGTCGGGTTCGTCAACGGGATCGGCGTCGGGGTGTTCAGGGTGCAGCCGCTGATCATGACCCTGGCGATGGGCCTGGTCGTCACGGGAAGCCTCAACGTGTACAGCCAGGCGGCCGTGCGCAGCGTGCCGGGCGTGCCGGCTGTGATTCACACGCTTGGCTCGGGCACCGTGCTCGGTTACGTGCCCGTCAGCCTTTTCCTGTGGGCGCTGCTGGGGGCTGCCCTGATCATCGGCCTCCGGAGCACCGGGTTCGGGAGGCTGCTCTACGCGGTCGGCGACAACATCGAGGCGACGCGCCTGGCCGGTGTTCGCGGGTGGCAGGTCCTCCTGGCGAACTACGCGGCGTGCGGATTCCTCAGCGCGGTCGCCGGGCTTGTGCTGTCGGGCACGGTAAACGCCGCCGACCTGAGTCTCGCCACCGTCCTGCTGCTGCCGTCGGTCGCCGCGGTGGTGATCGGCGGAACGTCGATCTTTGGCGGAAGCGGAAGCTACTCGGGGACAATCGTGGGGGCCTTGATTCTCACCGTCCTCAACAGCGTGCTGACGCTGCTCGACGTGCCCGACGCGGTCAAGCAGGTGCTCTACGGCGCGATCATCGTGGTGCTCGCGGCCGCGTACACGCGCGTGCTGGGTCACGAGTAGCGCTGCAAACATTCACCTTCATCGGAGTCACCACTGGACAGTCCGCCGCGACGCGGTTGTTTCCGGCGTGGGCTGCGGAGCTGGAGCTTGGCGATGTGCGGCTGGTGGGATACGACCTTCCGCTGCACGCAGCGCGCGAGCGCTATCGAGAAGTGATTCGTCAAATCAAAAACGGCTCGAACGAACGGGGCGGCCTCATCACGACGCACAAGATCGATGTCTTCGAAGCGTGCCGCGACATGTTCGACGCGGTCGACCCGTACGCAGAGCTGTGCGGCGAGACGTCCTGCCTCGCCAAACGCGACGGGCGGCTGTGGGCGCTCGCGACGGATCCGATCTCATCCGAGCGAGCGCTCGCCGAGTTCTTTGACGCCACCGATGGGGCACAGGTCCTGTGTCTTGGAGCGGGAGGTTCGGCTACCGCCATCACCGTTCACCTGCTCGCGAGCCAGGCTGACTCCCACATCACGGTGGTCGGCCGGACGCAGGCCAGACTCGAGGCGATGCAGGCCATCCACGCCAAGCTAGGTCCGAAAACGCCGGTCCGCTACATCGAGAACGGCGATCCGCGCATCAACGACCGCTTGATCGCGGAGCTGCCGCCAGGGTCCCTGGTCATCAACGCGACGGGGATGGGCAAGGACACGCCTGGCTCACCCATCACGGACGCCGCCATGTTTCCGGAGGACGGATTTGTCTGGGACCTGAATTACCGAGGCGAGCTGGAGTTTCTTCGTCAGGCGGAGCAACAACGGGCCGGCCGAAACCTGCGCGTCGAGGACGGATGGCGGTACTTCATCCACGGCTGGGCTGTCGTGATGGAGCACGTTTTCGAGATCGCCATCGACAGCGAGAAGGTCGCTCGGATTTCGGCGGTGTCGGAACCCGAACGTCCGAAGCGGGCTCTCAGCTGATGATCCTCAACGTAGGGTCACCTGGACTGCGTCCGGTTGCGTCGTTGACCGACCCACGACCTGCAGCACGACCTCCGCGCTCTGCAGATACCGCAGGCTGACAAGGAGCGTGAGATCGATGAAAACCTGCGTGAGGCCCGCGAAACCGGTGTCCAACAGCGTGAAGGGCTGCACCAAAAGTAGATCGATGAGAATCGCGGTCTCAAATGCGCGGTACGCGCGGTGGCGCGAGCTCCGCAGCTCCGCCACACCGATCACAGTGAAAGCGCCCACGACGAGCGTCCCTGCCAGGGTGGTCCACAGGATCGGCCCGGCCTGGAACGTCGCGTTCCACTCCCTCAATGCGTCGCTGCTGCCGGTGGCTGCCCCGGCTGCGACGACGAGAGAGTAGACGACCGACAGGACTACGGCGACAGCCTGCAAGACGAAAACACCGGTGATGGCCCGGCGGAACCAGCGGTTGTGGACGATCGCGGCGTAACGGTTGCGGACAGCCGTCATCGAGGCTGTCAACCAGGATTTGAGCTCCGGCGCCGGCGTTGCCATCTCGAACTGCCGGCGCAGCATCGGCGTCAGGGGATTCGAGATGTCGGCCGCATCGAGCCAGGCCAGCGCGTGGGTTCGGGCCACAGTCGAAATGCGTCCAAGCGCAAGCTCCTTCGAAGCTTCGACGGCGTTCACCAGCTTCTCGCGAGGCGTGAGTTTCCGGAAGCGCCGCATCTCGCGTGCCGTCAAGAACAGGACGATGAACATCGCGTAGATGAGCGACGCGGTCGGCTTGAAGAAGTAGTTGTTGTCCGACGTCAGGAACTTACCCAGCTCGTCGATGAACATGCCGAAGCCTGCGCCACCGATGACAGCAGCCATGAGCTGCCAGGGAAATGTCAGAAGGGACAGGAGCATTCCGAGGGCAACCACCATGAGGAGGCCGCCCCAAAGCACGTGTGCTATGTGGAGACCATTGCCACCCAGCTGCGGGTAATGCGCCGCGGCCAGATAAACCCGGAGGGCCAACACGGTCAGCACGGCCGCGATCAAGAACGCGTCCACGAGCAGCGGCCGGTCGTTCCGGATCACTTCAGGCCAGCCTGCAGGCCCGGTGCGCAATTGCGGCGCAAGCGTAACAAATTCAGTCACAGGTAACGCCCGCTCTGTTGCCGTGATCGACCCAGCAACACTTGACTCGCACGGGAAGGAGGGTCAGAGTGGCATTTGCGCGAGGCACAGGAGGACGCTACGGACAACAGGTCGACCGTAAGACGGTCCGCGAGTGATCGGCGCGGAGATGAGCGCAGGGCGCGACTCCACAGGGAGGTGACGCCTGCCCGCGAGACCAGCGCACGCGAGCGCAGAGCAGCCCTACGCCGGATGGACCATCGCCGGAGCCCGTTGGATCGTCGGGCGCCATACCCACGCCACTGAGCGCGGGAACGCCAGCCTCGGTCACAGACCGAGATAGGCTCGCCGTACCCCAGGGTCATCCTTGACCTTGGCGGCAGCCCCGGTGAGCACGACCCGCCCGTTCTCGAGCACGTAGGCCCGGCTCGCCGCGTCGAGCGCGACCAGCACGTCCTGCTCGACCAGCAGCAGAGCCATGCCCTCTCGATTGATCTCGCGGACCACGTCGATCAGGCGGTCTACGACCTTGGGCGCGAGGCCCAGGGACAGCTCATCCACCATCAGCAGCTTCGGCCGGGCCATCATGCCTCGGCCGATCGCGACCATCTGCTGCTCCCCGCCGGACAGCGTGCCGGCGTCGCGTGACAGCTTGTCCTTGAGAGCCGGGAAGCGATCCAGCACGCGCGCCAGGTCATCGGGCACCTCCTGGTCGCGCCGCAGATACGCGCCGAGAAGCAGGTTTTTCTTGACGGACATGGTCCCGAAGAGGCGGCGGCCCTGTGGCACATGAGCGACGCCTTTGCGGACGAGAGCTTCAGGGCGCGCGTTGGTCACGTCCTCGCCACCAAGTGAAATCGTCCCCGAGGTCGCCCGGACCAGGCCGCTCAAGACGCCGAGCAAGGTTGACTTCCCGGCTCCGTTCGCGCCCACCAGCGCGATCAGCTCCGACGGCTCGATGTCGAGGTCGATTCCGAAGAGCACCGGCCCGGCGTCGAAACCCGCCGTCAGGCCTCTGACCTCGAGCAGGGTTTCAGGACTTGAGGCGTTTGGCATAACGCTCGCCGAGGTAGGCCTGGATCACGCGCTCGTCCCTCAGCACGACCTCAGGCTCGCCCTGCGCAAGGACGTGACCGAAGTCGAGGACGATCGCCCGGCGGCACACGCCGACGATCACGCGCATGACGTGCTCGATAAGGAGCACCGTCACGCCCGTCGCGTGCACCGCGCGCACCATGTCCAGCGCGTCGTCGACCTCCACGTTGTTGAGCCCTGCCATCACCTCATCGAGCAGAAGAAGCTGCGGCCGGGTCGCCACCGCCCGCGCGACCTCGAGTCGCTTGCGGTCCGGGATGGTGAGCGCAGAAACCGGGTGATCGGCCTTGGCCCTGAGGCCGACCAGCTCCAGAACCTCGTCCGCCAACGCAAAGGCACCGGCGACTCCGCGCCGCGCTTGCGCGCTTCCGAACAGAGCGCCGATGGCTGCGTTCTCCCGGACCGTCATCGACCCGAAGGGCTTGACGATCTGGAAGGTGCGGCCGATGCCGAGCTTGGCGACCCGGTGCGGCGAAATGCCGGCGATTGAGCTCCCGTTCAAGCGGATGTCGCCCCGGTCCAGGCGCTGGGTTCCGCTGATGCAGTTGAGCAGGGTCGTCTTGCCCGCGCCGTTGGGGCCGATGATGCCGACGATGTCACCCTTGGCGACCTCGAAGCTGACGCCGTCGACCGCGGCCACGCCCCCGAAGCGCTTGGTCACGCCGCGCAGCTCGAGCTGGGGCGAGACAGCCGCGCTCACAGCGACGTTTCTCTGAGCGAGCGGCGCAAGTACGCGAGGCTGAGCCTGGTGCGGCCGCCGAAAAAGTCGATCGCTCCGCGCGGCACGAAGACCACGACGACTATCAGCAGCAGGCCGAGGATGACCTGCGCGATGATGGGCCGCGCCTCGCTCGAGACGAACGGAATATCAAGCGAGATCGGCAGGCTTCCGCCGAGAAACTGGATCAGCAGCTGCAGCAAAAGAGCGCCGGCGGCCGGCCCGAACACCGTACCGGTGCCACCGAGCAGCGCCATCAGGATCATCTGGACGTTGTATTCGATGGGGAACGCGTTGTCCTGGTTGATGAAGACGTTCCACTGGGAGAAGATCCCGCCCGCCAGGCCTGTCAGCGCCGCGGCCAGGGCGAATGCAGCCACCTTGTACGCGGTGGTGTTCACCCCGAGCACGGCCGCGGCCTCCTCGTTCTCGCGGATGGCGATCAGGCCGTAGCCGAACCGGCTGCGCAGCACCCACCACGTGACGGCGATGGCGAGAGCCGCCGCCCCACACATCAGATAGAAGAAAAACAGGCCGCGGTGGCCGACCGCATATATAGGAAGGAAGAGGCCGCTGGCTCCCCCGAAGACCGGCCTGCCGTTGTAGTCGATGTTCTGCACCAGCTCGCCGAGGGCCACCCCCACCCCCAGGCTTGCGACCGCGAAGTAATGCCCGCGCAGGCGCAGCAGCGGGAGTCC